>Ga0134090_1000134_pt1 | contig 79242 bp, 81 predicted proteins | sample 1_4taG_FD_94453 | JGI IMG/M metagenome (GOLD analysis project Ga0134090, IMG submission 94453) | Switchgrass degrading microbial communities from high solid loading bioreactors in New Hampshire, USA - 1_4_20_6_A1 metaG | ecosystem: Engineered > Bioreactor > Semi-continuous > Anaerobic >...
AGGGCTGAAGAGCCTGAAGGAAAGCTACGAATCGGCTCGGAGCGCTTGACGAAACGCCGGATGCGTGACCCGCATGACCGGTGTTGTGAGAGGCCGTAGGGCGACCCTACGGCCTACTCGATTTTTGCTACAGGTCGTAGCTCTCCCCGGGACGGAGCACGACCGGCGTGGTTCCGGTGGTCTCCCGCACGCGCGCGACGAAGTCGGCGGGATCCTGCACCAGGACGGGGAAGGTGCCCCAGTGCATGGGGATAACCACCCTGGGCTGGATCCACTGCACGGCGGTGGCGGCATCCTCGGGTCCCATCGTGTAATGGTCCCCGATGGGCAGCAGCGCCACGTCGATGCCCGGCTCCTCGATGACGCCGTTGAGCAGCTTCATGTCGCTGAACAGGGCGGTGTCGCCGGCGTGGTAGATGCGCCTGCCGCCCAGATGAATGACGAAGCCGTTGGCGTGGCCGCCGGTCGGGCCGAAGCCGTGGTAGGCCAGTGCCATCCTGACCAGGCCAAAGTCAAAGCGCCGCTTGCCGCCCAGGGCCATGTCCGCCACCTTCACGCCCTCCCGGGCCAGCTCGTAACCGGCATCGGCGCTGGTGATCACCGTCGCACCCGTCCGCCGCGCAATCGCCACGGTGTCGCCCAGGTGGTCGCTGTGCAGGTGCGTCACCAGGATGTACTGCGGGTTGAGTTCCTCGGCCTTGACGGGGCAGACCGGGTTCCCCGTGATGAACGGATCGATCAGCAAGTTCCACTGGTCATGCGTGATCTCGAACGCCGAGTGGCCCAGGTACCGGATTCGCACGAGATCGCCTCCCTACAGGTTATCTCTAATGAAGTGATTCCCTCCAGGGCGCCGGCTACGCGCGGCAGGTGCCGCCGGGCGGTTTCGCACTGGAGTACCCTGTACCCTATTTCCTGCTCGGGACCGCCATTCTCCTGCTTCTCCGAATGATCCGACCGGGTCAACCCGTCCGCCGCCGCACAGGATGTGGCATAGACCGGATGGCGCGGCGCGGGTATAATAAACGGCGCCAGTTATGTCCTGGGGGGTGAGGACCTTGCCTGAGGCCCTGCTGAAGCCTGTTCGCATCGGCAACTTGACCATCGAGCGCCCGCTGGCGCTGGCCCCCATGGCTGGTGTCACCAACTGGCCGTTTCGCCGCCTCTGCAAGGAGCAGGGCTGCGGGCTGGTCGTCACCGAGTTTGTCAGCGACAGGGCGCTGCTCTACGACAGCCGGCGCACGCGGGAGATGATCCAGCTGCTGGACGACGAGCGGCCAGCTGGCGTGCAGATTTTCGGCGCCGACCCTGACACGATGGCCCGGGCTGCCGTCCGCGTGGTCGAACTGGAGCAGCCGGACCTGATCGACATCAACATGGGCTGCCCGGCGCCGAAGGTCACGAAGGGCCGCGGCGGCTCGTCGCTGCTGAAGGAGCCGGAGCTGGCCCAGGAGATCGTCCGGCAGGTGGTGCGGGCCGTGGCGCCGCTCCCGGTGACCGTGAAGATGCGCATCGGCTGGGACGCGCGGTCGATCAACGCCGTCGAGGTCGCCCGGAGGGTGGAGGAAGCCGGGGCCCGGCTCCTCACGGTGCACGGCCGCACGAAGGAGCAGCACTACTCGGGCCGCGCGGACTGGGACGTGATCGCACAGGTGGCACGAGCCGTTTCGATCCCCGTGCTGGGCAACGGTGACATCACGGATCCCCGGGACGCGGCCGACCGCATCCGAACCGCCGGCGTGGCGGGGCTGGCCATAGGCCGCGGGGCGCTGGGGAACCCGTGGGTGTTCAGCCGCACGCTGCACTACCTGGAGACGGGCGAGCTCCTGCCGGAGCCTGACGCCCGCCAGCGCGTGGATATGGCGCTGCGGCACCTGGACCTGATGATCGAGTACAAGGGCGAGTTTCTGGCCGTGCGGGAGATGCGCAAGCACGCGGCCTGGTACCTGAAGGGGCTGTACGGCGCCGCGGAGGCAAGGGCGACACTCAACCGGGCGGAGCAGGCCGAGGAGATGCGGTCGCTTCTCCTGGCCTTCCTCGAACAGTGGGAGGCTCATGACCGGTACGAAACGGCCATACCGTGTGAGCTGGGCAGCCCCCAATGTGCGCAAAAAGCGTCAGATAGTTAAGTTGACAGCAACTCTCGCGGGTACGTATAATGAGTGGGCCACCGAGCAGGGCACTGCGAGGAACCGGGTCAGGACCGGGCTCGTGGTGCCTCTTCGCAGAAGGGGGAAGGTTCCGGAGGGTATACTGCGGCCGGCCCGGCTCGTATACATCCGTAGCTTGACGAGGGTTCGCATCGCTGACCATCGTTGGGTGTAGTTGTGGAGAAAAGGGGAGAACCGCATGCCCGAGAAAGAGGTACTCCTATCCCTGGACGGTCTGAAGCAGCTGGAGCAAGAGCTGCTTCACCTGCGGACGGTGAAGCGCTTCGAGGTAGCGGAGCGGATCAAGCAGGCCCGGGAGTACGGCGACATTTCGGAGAACTCCGAGTACGAGGATGCCAAGAATGAGCAGGCGTTTATCGAAGGCCGCATTCTGGTGCTGGAGAAGATGCTCCGCAACGCCCGGGTGATCGACGAGCCGGTCGGCGAGCGCGAGGTGGTGCTCGTGGGCAGCACGGTTGTGCTCAAGGACATGGAGTACGGGGATGAGTTTACCTACACGATCGTGGGCACCACAGAGGCGGACCCCTCACATAACCGCATCTCCAACGAGTCACCGGTCGGCCGGGCCATCATGGGGCAGAAGGTGGGGACCATCGTCGAGGTCGATGCGCCCGACGGGAAGCTGAGGTACGAGGTCATGCAGATCAAGTAGCGGGGGGCCTGTGCCCCCCGCTCAGTCTCTCGCTTCCCTGCCCATTTGGAGGGCCGGCCCATCGCCCCGCTTCTGCCCGGGTGACATGTTGCGGGGTTCAGGCGCCTCCCATGCGCGTACCGTGTTCTTCGCCCCGGGGGCGCCGGCGCCCCGGTCAGCGCGCCGGCCGGCCTCATAGGCCGACTGGCCGAGATCCCCGGCTGTGGGACCGATCTGCGGCTGCTTCAGGTCATGGAGCGGTCTTGGCATGGACATCGCCTCCCCCGTGTAGTCTGCCCCGGTTGGAGCCGGCCGCAGGTGGCAAGATCAAGGTTCCCTGGCAGCAGGATCAGCATTGACAAGCGATGAACGGTACAGGTACAATAGCTAAGCAGCTAACGGGGCTGTAGCTCAGCTGGGAGAGCAGCGCCTTTGCAAGGCGAAGGTCGAGGGTTCGAATCCCTTCAGCTCCACCATGTGGCGGACCGGGCAGATGCCCGGTCCGTTTTGGCGCGCGAAGGAGGGCGGCCCCACGAGGGCCGCCCTTGTTGCATTGCGCAGGTCTACTTTACGATCAGCTTGCCCACCATGCCGGACTCGCGGTGGCCGGGAACGTCGCAGATGATCTCATGCTCGCCCTTCTTGGAGGCCTTGACCTCGATGGTCCTGGTCTGACCGGCGGGAACCTGGCCGGAGTTCACGTTCAGGGCGGGGATGAGGAAGTTGTGGGCCACGGCCGGATCCTTGTTCACCAGGGTGATCTTGATCGTGTCACCCTCGTTGACCTCGAGCACATCGGGCGAGAACTTCATCTCCCCGTTGTTGCCCATCTCGACGGTCAGCTCCTGCACGTTGCCACCGCCACCGCCGCCGCAGGCAGTCAGCACACCCAGGGACAGCAGGGCGACCAGGAAAAGCATGGCAACCCGTTTCATACTTGACGTTTCACTCCCTTTCTTCTGAATTCTATCTTGCCAAACCACCGGAACTGCCTCAATCGGACGCGCGATGTACCCAAGCACTCATGCCTCCACAGGGTGTAGGGTCTAGACCCTAAGGACTATCATGCATGCGCCTTCGGCACTACCCATGCTACAATAGCGGCCGAAAACCCTGTAGTTACGCTTATTTATGCGAATACAGGCAATTCCGGCAGAGATAATACCACGGCGTTCGACCGGAATCAAGGCGTACTCGCACTCGCATTCAACACGTCGGGTTTGAAGTTGTATAGATACTTTAAATAACGTCGAGCCCGAAACTTTGGGGGCGTTTGCTTGAAAGGTGTTGCACGACCGCTGGGTACATGCCTCCTTGCAGCGCTGGCCTGGCTGATCCTCTTCCCGGGGTCCGCCGCAGCCTCGCACCTGAGCGGCGGCGAGAGCGACCTGATGGGTCTCTACGGCGGCATCGCACTGGTGCTCGGCTTCGCCGGCCTTCTCGGCGCACTGGGGCTTCTGCCCCGGCGGTGGCGCTGGCACGGCTACCGGTACGGCCGGTGGCTGCTCGCCATCGGGCTGCTGGTCCTGGTAGGCGGCGGCTTTCACGCGAGCGCTGCGGGCACGGCGGAGCGGCAGCTGGGTGACGAGGCGTGGGGGCGCCTTGCCACACAGCAGCTGCTGGGCACCCTTGTTGTCTTCGTCTCGTTCTGGGGTGGGGTCTACTATCTGGCCAGGCGTGCCGGCGTGCTGAACATGGGCGAGTCGGTCAAGTACGCCATACTGCGGAACGGTGACCCGCCAGAGCCGACCGCGAGCAGGGCCGCCCGTCCCGGGGAGCAGCGGCTGATGTGGATTCCGTTTGCGGCCATGGGCATCCTGGCGGCTTTCTTCACTGTGGGGGTTCTGGTCGCAATTTTTCATATTCCGCCGGGTGCAAGGCCATAGGTTGCAGCGCCTCAATCTGCATATGGGAGGAGAGAGACGATGTTCAGCAGCGTAGAAGGATCCGCTAGTCGGAACTTCTTCTACACCGCGGTCCTGTGGATGGCCATTGGCATGAGTTTCGGACTGTTTGCGGCTGTGCTCCTGATCTTCCCCGACCTGGTGAAGGGCATCCCCGTGCTTGAGTACTTCACCTTCGGGCGGGTGCGCCCGGCCCACACCAACCTGGTGCTCTTCGGCTGGCTCAGCGGTGCCTATTTTGCGACGCTCTTCTACATGATTCCTCGGCTCTGTGGCACCGCACTCTGGAGCGAGCGGCTGGGCAACTTTACGGTGGTGCTGCACAACCTGCTCATGACCGCCTACGCCGTCACCCTCCTCCTGGGCATGAACGCGGGGCGTGAGTATGCCGAGTCGCCCTGGGTGCTGAAGATCCTCACCGTGGTGCTCTTCGGCCTTGTTTTCTTCAACGTGATCATGACCCTGGCCAACCGGAAAGAAAAGGAGCTTTACGTCACCGCCTGGTACATGCTGGGCGCCGTGGTGACCACGCCGATCATCTACGTCGTCGGCAACCAGTTCCTCATGCCGACCAACCCCATCACCGGCGTGAATGACTCTGTGGTCAACTGGTTCTACGGGCACAACATCCTGGGCTACTGGTTCACCCCGATCGGGGTCGGCGCGGTCTACTACCTGCTGCCCAAGCTGACCGGCAACCCCATCTGGAGCCATCGGCTCTCGATGATCGGCTTCTGGGTCATCTTCTTCGTGTACGGCCCGACCGGCGCACACCACCTGGTCAACGGCCCGGTGCCCTACTGGCTGCAGACCGTGGCCATCGCATTCTCGGTCTGCCTCATCGTTCCCGTCTGGACCGTGCTCACCAACTTCTACGGCACGATGAACGGCCGCTGGGGCGCGCTGAAGGAGTCGGTCCCGCTCAAGTTCACGGTCTCGGCCATGGTGTTCTACTTCATCACCTGCTTCCAGGGGCCGATGCAGTCGCTCCGATCGGTGAGCGCCATCACGCACTTTACCAACTGGGTCGTGGGGCACGCCCATCTCGCCCTCGTGGGCACGTTCTCGTTCATCATGTTTGCCACCATCTACTATGCCCTGCCTCGCCTGGTGGGCCGTGAGATCTGGTCGGCCAAGCTGATGGACTGGCATTTCTGGCTCTCACTCATCGGCTTCACGCTGTTCTTCGTCTCCCTGACCGTGGGCGGCCTCGTGCAGGGCTCAGACTGGGCGGCGAACCAGTCGGCCAACTTCATCGCCTCGGTCATCAACCAGCGGCCCTTCAACATCGCCCGGGCCGTCGGCGGTGCGATGATCCTGGGCGCCCAGTTCCTGTTCATCTTCAACATCTTCAAGACCGCGACTGCCGGCAGCCGGTTCACCGCGGGCAGCGCTGAGGCCGGCTCCGCCGTGGCCGGCGCGTAGCGAGGAGGCGATAGGCCATGGGGCACAAGTTTGAGAAGAACGCCGCCGTGCTTGCTCTCGGCGCCTTCCTGCTCCTCAGTTTTGCCGTGGCGATCACCGTGGCGCTGCCGCTGATGCAGGAGGATCTGTACGCAGCCTCGCCCTCGTCCCCCCGCTACGAGGGCATGTACAACGACGGCAAGCCCATCAGCTCGCAGGTGGCCCGCGGCCGCCGGATCTACATCCGCGAGGGCTGCTTCTACTGCCACACCCAGCAGGTCCGCACGCTGGATAACGACGCCGCCTTCCAGGCCCCGACCGTCGTCCTGGACGACGGCACCGTCCTCGGCGGCCGCCCCACCCGCCCCGAGGACTACGGCAACGACAATCCCGCACTTCTCGGCTCTCAGCGCACCGGCCCGGACCTGAAGTACGTGGGGCACCGCCTGCCCTCCAAGGACTGGCACATCGCCCACCTGATCGATCCGCGGTCTACCGAACCCAACTCGATCATGCCGTCATACGCCCACCTGCCTGCGGACGAGCTGGACGCGCTGGCCGAGTACCTGCTCACGCTCCGTGACTGGGCGATCCCCATCCAGACGCTCGCCAAGTACCCCGGGCCTGACATCCTGGCCGCCACGGACGACCTGCTGCCCGAGGAGTACCGCAACGTGCAGAACCCGTACAGCGTCGACGATGCCGCGGTCCTGGCCAGGGCCGAGGCCCTGATCGAGGCGAACGGCTGCCTGGCCTGCCACGGGCAGGACATGCGGGGCAAGACCGCTGCCGATGGTTGGGCCAACCCACCCTATCCCACCAACTGGTACAAGGCTGCTGAGACTCACTCCGAGCAGTTCATCTTCTGGGTGATCTCCGAGGGCACGTTGAAGGAGGACGGCACCGGTTCCGGCATGCCGGCCTGGCGGATCAACGGCATCTCGGAGGAGGACCGCTGGGCCCTCACCACCTACATCAAGTCGCTGGCTGGCAAGGAGTAGCCACAAGGGGGGACCCTCAGGTGGACATGGAGTGGACCCGGTTCGTTGACCTGGCGCCCTCCAGCGGCGTGCTGCTGCTGTTCATCCTCGCCGTCTGGGCGCTGATCGCCCTCGTGATGTACTGGGCGTTCGCTTCGGGCACCACGAGCATGGGCGAGGGTGTGAAGTTCAAGTACGTGAAGGACGATGACCCAGTCTCCCGCTGACGGAGGTGTGACCATGTCTGAGGAGAACCGGCCGCAGAGCGAGAGCACGCATGACCAGGGGGCGCCCGTCCCCAAGTTCCTGCTGTTCGTCTACGCCGTGATCGCCCTCTTCTTCGTGTATTACATGGCGACTGGCCTGCGCTTCGGACCCAACAGCCCGACGGGGTTCTGACGCCGCGCCGACTCCCCCCTCGCCGCGGGGCGAGGGGGGGTCTCTCTCAAGCGGAGGGGATGTAGATGAGGAGCCGCCTCGGCAAGGTGAAAACGGTCATCCGTCGCTACCGCCGCATCTCGCAGATGGCCGTCCTCGCCCTGCTGATCCTCTCACCATTTGTGAACCTCTTCCGGTTCGACCTGCCCAGCATGTCACTGTATCTCTTCGGCATCCGGCTCTGGACGAAGCACGTGTTTGTGTTCACCCTGCTGCTGGTGACGGTGATCTACGCCATCATCGCGGCCAGCCTGCTGTTCGGCCGTGTCTTCTGCGGCTGGGTGTGTCCCCAGAACCTGTTTAACGAGCTGACCCGCGCCTGGGACCGGCAGTTCGGCCGCGCCGGAAGCATCCTTTTCTCACTGCCCATCAGCCTGTTCGGCGGATTCGTCGTCTGGAGCTACTTCAGCGATGGCACCGTCCTCCTGCGGCAGTACCTGGCCGGCCAGATGCCGGTGGGTCCTACGGTGTTCATCGCCGCCTTCGGGCTCTTCTTCACGATGGCCATGGCATGGTGGCGGACCGGGATCTGCCGGGTCGTTTGCCCTTACGGGCACCTGCAGTCCATCATCTCCAACGCCGAGACGATGCACCTGCAGCTGTTCAACCTGCCCGGCAACCGCGACATCTGCGCCACCTGCGGGCTCTGTGCCGAGATCTGCCACATGGGTGTGGACCCGCGCACGCCTGAGCAGAAGCACTGCGTGGTCTGCGGCGACTGCCTGGACGCCTGTGCGCTTGTCTCCTCGGCCCGCCGGGTGCCGCGGGTGCTGAACTTCACCATCGGCGCCGGCGAGCGGGCGGTCGCGTTGAGGGAGCGCGGGCGGCTGCTGCGAAACGTGCGCCGTCTGGCGCCCCGGTTGGTGCTGCCGCTCCTGCTCACCGCGGTCCTCAGCGGCGTATCGGGTTACCTCCTGGCGCACCGGCCTCTGGTGGATCTGGTGGTAGCCAAGGACCACCGGCACGTCCTGGCGGCCGGCGGCCCGGTAAGCAGCGGGGGCGTGATGGCTGTCTCGCTGATCAACCTGGCTGATCACGCGGACCGCTTTCAGCTGAGTGTGGAGGGGCTGCCCGAGGGTTGGGCTGCCCTGGAGCGGACCCTGGTGGACCTGGGGCCGGGCGAGCGTGCCCTCGTGCGCCTGCTCGTGCACCCCACCGAGCGGCAGGTCGGTTCGCACCGGTTCACTGTGCGCGTGGTGGGTGAGCAGAGCGGGGCGGAGGCCAGCTTCGACACGGTGCACGTGGTGTACTGAGGCTGGTTCACCGACTTTTCAAAGAGATGGGTGCAAGCGCGAGGAATCGGGATAGATAGAAAGAACTATATCGGAGTAGCCAAACGGATCTATGAGGGTGTCGTGCCAAACGGAAAGGAATCATTCCGGCGTATCTCGTTTACCGACTATTCGTATTGATACTGATAACCGCACTCCCTTATAATGATTCTAGTTTGGCTCTTGCGTGTCTTACCGGATTCTATGTTACTGGCTTCCGACTTAGGGGAGGTGCTGGTTCGGTGAGTTTGTGGGCCAGGTTCAAGAACACGACGCTCTACAAGTCGATCTACCGAAACGACTACCCAGACACCCCGCGCAATCAGGTTCTGGTGATCCTCAACAGCGTCGTGCTTCATCTGCACCCTGTGAAGGTGCCCCGGCGCGCCGTGCGGATGAGCTACACCTGGGGCCTGGGCGGGCTGTCGCTGCTCATGTTTCTGATGCTGACCGTGACTGGCGTCTGGCTGATGTTCTACTACGTCCCGGCTGTTCCCGACGCTTACGAATCGATGAAGCTGCTGGAGACCAACGTGATCTTCGGCCCGTTCGCCCGCAACCTTCACCGCTGGGCTGCGCACGGCATGGTGATCGCTGTCTGGCTCCACATGACGCGGGTCTTCTACACGGGTTCCTACAAGCCGCCCCGGGAGTTCAACTGGGTAATCGGCGTTGTCCTTTTCCTCGTGACCGTACTGCTCTCGTTCACCGGCTACCTGCTGCCCTGGGATCAGCTGGCTTACTGGGCGATCCAGGTAGGTTCCAACATGGCCAAGGTCTCACCGGTGATCGGCACCTATGTGCAGCGGGCGCTCCTCGGCGGCTTCGACATCGGCCCGGCCACCCTGGTGCGCTGGTACACCCTGCATGTCATTCTGCTGCCGCTGGCGTGCATCGCACTCATGGCCATGCACTTCTGGCGCATCCGCAAGGACGGCGGTATCTCCACGCCCATCCCGTACGACGAGGACGAGGACCGGGACGCGACCCCGCCGCCGGGCCTTGACGAGCAGAGCAAGTAGGGAGGGAGCTCGCATGGCTGAGACGACCGAGAAGTATCAGCAGACGGGCCCCAAGGTGAAGCCCGATCAGAAGGAAGAGATGGTCTACACCTGGCCGTTCCTGGTCTCCATCGAGGCGATCATGGCCGTCACCATGATCCTGGCTTTCGCCCTCATGGCCACCTTCGTGGACGCGCCGCTGCTCGACATGGCCAACCCCGACAAGACCCCCAATCCGGCCAAGGCGCCCTGGTACTTCCTGGGCCTGCAGGAACTGCTCCTGCACATGGACCCGGCCCTGGCCGGCGTGATCGTGCCCGGCGCCGCCCTGGTGCTGCTGGCCGTGATCCCGTACATCGACCGGGACCGGCGGGGAACTGGCATCTGGTTCTCCACGAAGAAGGGCGTGCCCATCGCCATCTTCTCTGCCATCTACACCGCGATCATCGAGATTGCGCTGGTGCTCGTGGACGAGGTGGTCCGGGTGCCCGGCATGGCGGAAGGGTCCTACCGCATCTCGGCCACGATGACCTACCTGTTGGAGCAGACGGGTCTTCCCACGTCCGCCGTCTCCTGGGTAGGGTCGATCTTCATCCCGCTCTGCCTGATGATCGGTATACCCTGGGTGCTGGTGAAGATCGTCAAGCGGCGCTACAAGGCCAACACCCGGGAAGCCATGATCGCGCTGTACACCTTCTTCTTCACCTCATTCATCGTTCTCTCCGCGATCGGCACCTTCTTCCGGGGCGAGTCGATGCACCTCGTCTGGCCTTGGGAGCTTGAGCCTCCGCACTAGGCCAGCCTCGCCGCCAGTTGACCAACCTCTGGAAAGGGTGAACCTCTATGGCCGCTGAGAATAAGGTCCGCGCGGCGGCGGCCGTACCGCCGACCTCCGGCACCACAGGGGAAGGCATTACCCGTCGCCAGCTTCTGCGCAGCTCCATGTTCGCCACCATCGGGGCCATGTTCGGCCTGGCCGCTGCGGGCGGGGGTGGCATGTTCTGGCCGATCAAGCTCTCCGGCTTCGGCGGCATCGTCCCCGCGCCTGTCAAGGCCCACGAGATGCAGGTGGGAGACGTTGTGACCGTCCGAGACGGCAAGTACTACCTCACGCGGAGCGAGGACGGCCTGATGGCCCTCTACTGGAAGTGCGTGCACCTGGGGTGCACCGTTCCCTGGAACGCCGCCGCGGGCAAGTTCATGTGCCCGTGTCACGCCTCCGTCTACGAGATCACCGGGCAGAACATCGCAGGGCCGGCCCCCCGGCCGCTGGACATGATGGAGATCACTGTGGAGCCAGACGGCACCGTGCTGGTCAACACCGGCAAGATCACCGAGCGGACCCGCCACGAGCCCGGCCATGCGGTAAAGATCTAGGGTGAGGAGGTAGCACCCGGATGTTCGACTTCACCACCCTGTTGGGCTATGCCTCGCCGATTCCGACCCCCTGGTACCATGGGGTCAAGGTCTCCGAGGCGACCGAGCTCCTGATTGTGCTGACTCTGTTCCTCGGCGTGCTCGTCACCGTCTACTTCATCCAGCGCTGGATCGGTGACTACTAGACCGGTGCCCGGAAAGGAGCTCATCGCCTGTGCGTAACGAGAGGAAGTACAAGGTCATCACGTTGCTCTCCTTTGCGCTGGCTATTCTGCTGCTGGGCACAGGAGTGCGGGAGCCGTTTCGCATGGCGACCGCGGAGTACCGGCAGCACGAGGAGTACGTGCTGAAGGGCGCCCAGCTCTATGCCGAGAACTGCGTGCAGTGCCACGGCCCCTACGGCGAGGGTGTCGTCGGCATGCCGCTGAACCGGGCCGACTTCCGGGCGGACCCCGACTCCCCGGCCGGCAAGGACATCTACCGCTACCTCTATGAGACGATCGCCATGGGGCGGGACGGTAACGCCGACCACTTCCAGTGGGCGAAGGTGCAGACGCCTGAGGGTAAGGACGCCTGGATGTCGTACACCGAGATGCCCTCCTGGCTCAAGGAATATGGCGGCCCCATGGATGAGGAGGCCGTCAAGGCGCTCACCCTGTTCATCATGTACGATGACCCGTCGGGGTCGCAGTGGTACATGGTCGGCGACTCGACGAAGGCGCCGATTCCCGCAGCCGACCTGACGGCTGATGAGTCGGGCCAGATTCCCCTGCCCGACGCCGACGTTCCTCCGGAAGTGAACGCCACGGCCCAGGCACTGCTGCGGGACTACACCAGGAGCCAGTGCCTCACCTGCCATACCATCGGCTCCAAGGGCGGCAAGATCGGCCCCGACCTGACCCGCCTTGGCTCCTGGGGCATCGATCAGGCCTTCCTGGAGGACTGGATCAAGCGAGCCAGCGGCCCCAACGCCATGGCGCACGATGAACGCATGCCCATCTACTGGAGCCAGAACCGGGCCATTACCAGCACTGAGATCGACCTGACCCAGAAGACGATCTCCGAGGGGCCCTACTACATGCCGGCCTTCGAGGGACGGCTGACCGACGGGGAGATCGCAACGATCGCCGAGTACCTGTTGGGGCTGAAGTAGGACGGGGAGATGGGGGAGTGATCCCTTGCGGGGGTACCTGATCGGGCTCGTGGTGATTGCCTTCCTGGTGGGGAGCCTCTTCCGCGCCACCGAGGTGACGGGCATGCGGATCTGGAACATGTTCGCCACCATTGGGATCTTCCTGTTCGGTGTCGTGGGATCGCTGGCGCTCACCCGGCTCCAGCAGCGTTGGGGTCTCAGGAGCGTGCAGGAGTCGCTGAAGGCGCTGGAGCCGGACTGGGTGATCACCGACTGGTCCGACGAGCCTGGCGTGCGGCCGGACTACCTGCTGGTGGGTCCCGGCGGTCTCCTGGCGGTCTGCGTGGAGCACTCGCCCAGGGCGCTGTTGAGCAACCGCACCCGGCGGCGGGTGAACTCCGCCGCCGAGCGGACCCGCCGCGCTGCCGACTGGGTGCGGGATGCACTCGCCGCCATGCCGGCGGCCGCGGACCTGCCCGTGGCGCCCGTGCTGCTGCTGTCCCGCATGCCGGCGCGGCCCGAGTACCAGGAGGCGGGGGTGCCGGTGCTCAACCCGGAGGGGCTCGCGGCGTACGTCGGTTCCCTCGCCCCCGCGTCCACGGCCAGCCGGCCGCTCTGCTACAGGGTGACGCGCTGCCTGCGCACAGCCCACCTGCCCGCGACCGGCTAGTGGCAACCCCAAAGGAGGGAGAAGCATGCCCCACTTCATTGACGAGAAGTGCATCGGCTGCACCGCCTGCGTGGCCGTCTGTCCCACCGAGGCGATCAGCGGGGAGCGGAAGCAGCTTCACTTTATCGACCCGAAGCTCTGCATCGACTGCGACGCCTGCGTGCGCAGCTGCCCTGTGATGGCCATCGCCGACGAGTTCGGCGTCTACAAGCCACGCATCGCGAAGCGGGCCGACTGGCCGAAGCCGGTGATCGACCCCGTTTCCTGCTCCGGATGCGACTTCTGCGTGGAGATCTGCCCCTTCGACTGCCTCGAACTGGCCGGCGACGGCCCGTTCTTCGGCACCGCGGTGCTAACCCGTCCCAACGCCTGCGTCGGCTGCAGGGAGTGCGAGGAGGTCTGCGCCAAGGGCGCCATCATCGTCGTCGCACCTGGCGATCTCCACCCCACGGCCGTTGCAGAGGGGCGGGCATGAGGTGCGCGAACCTGATCCGGGAGTCCTCGGGTGTGAGGGCTCCCGTTTCCATTGGCGAGCCTGCGCAGGGGACGGCGCGATGGGAGTCGAAACTTGCAGCAGAACGGAGGGAAACCATTGCGGAACTTTGACGCCGTGCTCTTCGATCTTGACGGCACCCTGATCGACACGAACCAGTTGATCGTGGAGTCGTTCCAGCACGTCTTTCGCAGCGAACTGGGACGGGAGGTGACTCCGGCTGAGATCTACCCGCACTTCGGCGAGCCGCTGCGCACCACGTGGGCGCGCTACGACCCTGAGCGGGCAGACGCCCTCACGGAGGCCTACCGGGCGTTCAACCACAGCCAGCACGACAGGATGGTGCGCCGCTTCCCCGGCGTGGCCGGGGCCGTGGCAGCGCTGCAGGCGGAGGGCGTCCGCCTGGGCGTCGTGACGTCGAAGTCCACCGACCTGGCCCGGCGGGGTTTGCGGGTCTGTGGCATGGAGGACTTCTTCCCCGTGGTGGTAGGCGTGGACCAGACCGAGCGGCACAAGCCAGAACCCGAGCCAGCCCTGAGGGCGATGGCGCTGCTGGGCGTGGAACCCGGGCCGCGCGTGCTGATGGTGGGGGACAGCCCCCTGGACATCGCATGCGGCCGAGCGGCCGGATGCGTGACCGCAGCGGTGGGGTGGGCGGTTAACCGGGCCCCGCTGGAGGCGTGCCGGCCGGACCGGTGGGTCGAACGACCCGCAGACCTCGTCGCCCTGGTGCTGCCCGGGCCGGGGCAGGAGGCCGGATAGCTTCTGTGCCAGGATGAAACTGGAGAATAGGTGTATCATAGGGGGCAGTGTGGCAGAGTATCTAGTGTGAACGGTAGCGCTTTCGGACAAGTTTGGCCGGGGCAGGAGGAGACGCCTTCGAGCAGGTCGAAGTTGCAACAGCATCGGAGTGAGTGTTCAGACGTGGGAGGGCCACGGAGGGATTCGACTCCGAGGGCGTGCGGTTTGCCCGACCGCAGCCCGCTGTCCGGCGCCCAGCCATAGGGAAGCGCACCGCGGACGCGGTGCGCCTTTGACCCCCCTGCTTCCGATGTGCAAATCCGAACCGTTTCTCCCGGGGGTTCCCGGCTGAGCGCAGTTCCATCAACCGTTGAGGAGGAGATGGAGTTGAGAAGATTTGCTGTCGAGAAAGTGCGGAACCTCGCCCTCATTGCCCACAGCGGCGCGGGGAAGACATCGCTGGCTGAGGCGATGCTTTTCAACGCAGGGGCGACGGACCGGCTGGGGCGTGTGGACGAGGGCAACACGATAATGGACTATGACCCCGAGGAAATCCGGCGGAAGGTCTCTATCTCCATGGGCATTGCGCCTCTGGAGTGGAAGGGCCTGAAGTTCAACCTGCTGGACACTCCGGGGTATTTTGATTTTGTGGGCGAGGTCAAGGCAGCCCTCCGGGTCGTGGAGACCGCGGTTCTGGTGGTCGACGCCGTGGCCGGCGTCGAGGTGGGCTCCGAGCTGACCTATCAGCATGCGGTGGACGCCGGCGTCGCGCGGATGATCGTCGTCAACAAGATGGACCGTGAGAACGCCAACTTCCAGAAGGCGCTGGGCGCTCTGGAGTCCACGTTCGGCCGGGGCGTCGTGCCGTTCCAGCTTCCCATCGGGGCGGAGGCCAGCTTCAGCGGCGTCGTCGACGTCGTCGCCCGGAAGGCCTACGTCTTCTCCGGTAAGACCGTGAAGGAGGAGGCCGTTCCGGCCGACCTGGAGGGGCAGGTCGGCGAGATTCGTGAGAAGATGATGGAGCTGGCCGCGGAGGCCGACGACGAGCTCACCATGAAGTTCCTCGAAGAGGGCGAGCTCTCGCAGGAAGAGCTGGAGCTCGGGCTGCGGCTCGGGGTGCGCAAGGGCGACATCGTGCCGGTTTTCGTCGCCGCGGCTGCACGGAACATCGGCGTGACCACCCTGATGGACGCCATCGCTACCTACGCCCCGTCGCCCGCCGACCGCGGCGAGCTGGTGGGCCAGACGCCTGACGGCGAGCCGGTGAGCCGCCCGATCGGCGACGACCAGCCCTTCAGCGCTCTGGTCTTCAAGACCACTGCCGACCCGTTCGTCGGCCGCATGACGGTTATGCGTATCTTCAACGGCAAGGTCAGCAACGACCAGACCGTTTACAACCTCACCCGCGGCCGCTCCGAGAAGCTGAGCCACATGTTCATCCCCAAGGGCAAGGCGCAGGAGCAGGTGACCGAGGCCGGCGCCGGCGACATCATCGCAGTAGCGAAGCTCGCGGTCACCCAGACCAACGATACGCTGGGCGAGGAAGCCCGGCCCATGATCCTGGAGCCGGTTTCCTTCCCCGCACCGGTCTACTCTGTGGCCGTCAACCCCAAGGCGAAGGGCGACGAGGAGAAGATCGGCTCCGGCCTGCAGCGCCTCGCCGAGGAGGACTCGACGTTCACGGTGCGCCGCGACCCGGTGACGGCCGAGATCATCATCTCGGGGCTCGGCGAAACCCACGTGGACGTGATGATCGAGCGCCTGAAGCGGAAGTTCGGCGTCGACGCCGTGCTGAGCGAGCCCAAGGTCGCCTACAAGGAGACGATCCGCGGCAAGGCCCAGGGCGAGTACAAGCACAAGAAGCAGTCCGGCGGCCGCGGCCAGTACGGTCACTGCAAGATCGAGATCGAGCCGCTCTTCGAGGGCGAGTACGAGTTCGTCGACAAGATCTTCGCCGGCGCCATCCCGCTCAACTTCCGCCCGGCCGTTGACAAGGGCGTGCAGGAGACGATGGCCGAGGGCGTCCTGGCCGGCTACCCGGTGACGGGCGTCCGCTGCACACTGCTGGACGGCTCCTACCACGACGTCGACTCGTCCGAAATGGCCTTCAAGATCGCCGCCCGCAACGCGTTCAAGATCGCCTTTATGAACGCCAAGCCGGTTCTGCTGGAGCCCATCATGCGGCTCGAGGTCATCGTGCCCGAGTCCTACATGGGCGACATCATGGGCGACCTGAACAAGAAGCGCGGCCGCATTGCCGGCATGGAGCCCACCGGGGACGGGAAGCAGATCATTCGGGCCTCTGCGCCGCTGGCTGAGCTGCACCGCTACGCCATCGACCTGCGCTCCATGACGCAGGGCCGCGGCCAGTTCACGATGGAGTTCGACCACTACGAGGAGGCGCCGGCCCAGGTCGCCAAGGCGGTCATCGACGCCGCAGCCGCGAGCCGGAAGGAGGAGGCGGAGTAGGCGCCCGACAGGCCTACTCCAGCGCCTCCATCTGAACCAGGCGCAACACCTCGCCGGTGAGGGCATCCAGCACCAGCCGGATCCGTTGCCCCGCGGGGAGTTCGGCTTCCAGGAGCCACGCCCGGCGAACCTCGGTCCCCCCCGGACGCTCAACGGGATATGCATCGACAAAGCTCGCCTGCCACTTCGGCAGGCGGCTTTGCTCTCTCGCCAGGGCGATCGCCGCCTCCCGGTCGATCACCGCGGGCTCCCCGACCGGGACGTGCTCCCGCCATCCTTCCTGCAGCCACGCAGCCATGCGGGGGTTGTGAAGCCGAACCTGCCGCCCGTCGCCGAGCCTGAGCACGACGTCGCTCGGCGAGGGCGGGCAGGCGAAGCCGTGGCCGGATTCGCTGGAGAACGCGCGGCAGTCGCCGGCAGGGAGCACAGCCACGGGATCGCCCCGCCGCAGTGCGATCTGCAGGACTGGCCCCTTGGGCGAGGGTACGGGGGCACCGGGTGCCAGCCGGGAGTCCAGAAGGAGGTCGAGCACGACGGCGATTGCCGCCCGGTGATCCGGATGTGCGGCGTGCAGCGGCAGCGGTGCGGCCTCCGGGTCCACAGGCACGCGCAGAGCCAGCCGGAGGCTGGCCACCGCACTCAGGGGCGGCACCCACTCCGCCGGCACGGACTGCCCCCTGGCGGGAAGGACTACCCAGGCCGTCGCAGCGGGAGGTAGCGGCGGGGCAGGGGCCGCTGCCACCCCCGCCGCGATGGCAGCAAGGGCGGTGGCCCACCACGCAGGCCGCCGCCCCCGCATCATGCTACTGACGCCCACCGGTCTCAGGTTGCCCTGCCAGGTGCGGCCGGTCCGGCGCGGCCTGTGCGTTCCGCATGTCGCCCTTCCGGGCCATGCCCTGCTTCGCCTGGTCCTCCCGCTCGATCCAGACGAGCCCGTCCGTCGGGACCTCCGCCGCCCGGCCCTGCTCCGCGGCCTCGTTCAGGTGGTGGCCGCTGGCGTGGGTGCCCGTGACCGTTGTGCTGACCGCTTCGGGCTCACGGTTTCGCCTTGTCATTGCGATCGCCCCCTCGCCGTCTAGCGTGCCCTGTCGCGGAGCGATCCATGTTCCGCGCTGGCACAGCTTGCGGGCACAGGGTAAGATATGGACGAATCGGTTACAGAGAGGGGCAGCGCAATGGCGGTTGTTCAGTTGGCCAGGGGACGGCACAGGCGTGTGCAGGAGGGTCACCCCTGGATCTTCCAAGGCGAGGTCGAGGAGGTGCGGGGTGAGTTCGCACCCGGCGACATCGTGACCGTGGTCGACTTCCGCGGGCGGTTCCTCGGCAAGGGCTACATCAACCCGGCGTCGCAGATCCTCGTGCGCATACTGACGGACCGCGACGAGCCGGTGGACCGCGACTTCTTCCGGCGCCGACTGGAGCGGGCCTGGGCCTACCGGCAGCGCCTCCTGCCGGACACAGGAGCCTGCCGGGTGGTCTTCGGCGAGGCTGACTTCCTGCCGGGCCTCATCGTGGACAAGTTCAGCGACGTGCTCGTGGTGCAGACGCTGGCGCTGGGCATCGACCGCTGGCTGCCGGATATCGTCGAGATCCTGGACAACCTGCTGCATCCCCGCGGCATCTACGAGCGCAACGACGTGCCGGTGCGGCGGTTGGAGGGGCTGACCGAGCGCAAGGGCTATCTGCGGGGCGAGTTCGACCCGCGGCTCACCATCGTGGAGAACGGGCTGGAGATTGCGGTGGACGTTGCCGAGGGGCAGAAGACCGGCTACTTCCTCGACCAGCGGGAGAACCGGCGCGCCGTGCGCCCGTATGCCAAAGGCGGGCGCGTGCTGGACTGCTTCTGCAACGTGGGCGGGTTCGCCCTCAATGCGGCAGCCGGCGGCGCACGGGAGGTCATCGCCGTCGACTCCTCGGAGGAGGCCCTGGAGGCGGCGAGGCTCAACGCCGAGCGGAACGGCCTGAGCGACAGGGTTCGATTCCAGGCAGGCAACGCGTTCGACGTTCTCCGACAGATGGAGGCGAACCAGGAGCGCTTCGATGTCATCGTTCTGGACCCGCCCGCCTTCGCCAAGAACAAGGCTGCCCTGGAGGGAGCGGTGCGGGGGTACAAGGAGATCAACCTGCGGGCGATGCGCATGCTGCCCGAGGGCGGGTTCCTCGTCACGTGCTCGTGCTCTTACCACATGACGCCCGATATCTTCAAGGCGGTGGTGGCCGACGCCGCGCGGGACTCACATCGCAGACTCCGCCTCGTGGAGGAGCGGGCCCAGGCGGTGGACCATCCCATCGTGGTGGGCTACCCGGAGAGCCACTACCTGAAGTGCCTCATCTACGAGTTGATCTGACCGCCGGGTGGCCGTCTCTCCAGGCGGAGCATTAACGTCAAATAAGATCAGATACGGTCTCCGTGGGACGAAGCCTGGGAAAACTGAAGGTTGTTGGACGGAGTTCGTTCCAGGTCGTGCTTGCCCGTCTGCCGACAACCGGGTAAAGTGGTAGGCGGAAAGGTCAAACAAGGTCAGGGGGTGAGCGGCCATGGCCAATCTGGCCGACGAGATCGAACGGTACCTCAAGGAGCACCTCCGCAGGTCTGAGATCCTGGAGGTTCAGCGGGCCATGCTGGCCGCCCGGTTTGACTGCGCACCGTCGCAGATCAACTACGTGCTTTCCACCCGCTTCACCCCGGAGCGGGGCTACGTGGTGGAGAGCCGCCGCGGCGGCGGCGGGTACATCCGCATCATCAGGCTGAACATCCGGAACAGCGATGACCTGCAGGAACTGATCCAGCGGGAGATCGGCGACGGCGTCAGCCAGGCCGAGGCGCTCGACATCGTGGCACGCCTCTACGAGCAGGAGATCATCGATGAACGGGAGGCGGCGATCATGCAGGCCGTGCTGCGGCGCGACGCGCTGCCGCTCGACCTGCCCGCCAGAGACGTGGTGCGGGCCAGCCTGCTCAAGGCCATGCTGACGGCAATCCTGCGTTTCTGAAGGAGGTGGCCGGTCATGCTGTGCGAACGGTGTGGCCAGCGCGAGGCGACGGTTCACCAGACCATGGTTACCAACGGTTCGAAGCAGGAGTCTCATCTGTGTGTGGAGTGCGCCCGGGAAGTCGGTGCAATTCCCAACTTTTCCTTTCCAAACCTCTCGATGCAGCAGCTGCTGAGCTCCTTCCTGGGCCAGACGCTGGCGGGAGCCGGCGCCGCCAAGGCGCAGCTGAAGGCCGAGCCGACCTGCCGTCACTGCGGCATGACCTACAGCCAGTTCGCCCAGTCCGGCGTGCTCGGCTGCCCCCGGTGCTACCAGGAGATGGAGCAGCAGCTGCTGCCGATGATCAAGCGGATCCAGGGCACCACGACCCACAGCGGCAAGGTGCCCAAGCGAACCGGCGGCATCGCCCGCAAGCGGCGTGACCTTGCGGCGCTGCGGGCACAACTGCAGAGTGCGGTGCAGGGCGAGCGGTACGAGGAGGCCGCCCGTCTCCGGGACCAGATCAAGGCCCTGGAGGCGGAGATCGCTGCAGGGGGTGAGGAGAATGGGATGGAATGAACTGGTCACCCGGGCTTCGAGCCGCTGGATGGAGGGCACGGGGCCCAACGCGGACGTGGTGCTCTCCTCGCGCATCCGGCTGGCGCGCAACCTCGACAACCTGCCCTTCCCGCAGCGCATGTCCGAGGCTGACGCCGCCAAGCTGATGGCGGCGGCCGAGGAGGGCGTGCGGGAGATCAACCTGATCGGCTTCCCCTCGCGGGTGGAGCTGTACCGGCTGGCCGACACGACGCCTCTGGACCGGCAGGTGCTGGTCGACAAGCACCTGATCAGCCCGCTGCAGTCCAGGGAAGCTATGGCCAGAGCGGTGGCCATCTCCGCCGACGAGTCCATCTCGATCATGGTGAACGAGGAGGACCACCTGCGCATTCAGGTGCTGGCCCCCGGACTTCAGCTGCAGGAGGCCTGGCGGGTGGCCTCGCAGGTGGACGACGCCCTTGAGCAGCGCATCCAGTACGCCTACGACGAGCAACTGGGGTATCTCACAGCCTGCCCGACCAACGTGGGCACGGGCCTCAGGGCCTCGGTGATGATGCACCTGCCCGCCCTGGTGCTGACGCAGCAGGCCGGTCGGCTCTTCCACAACCTCTCCCAGCTGGGGCTGGTGGTGCGGGGCCTGTACGGCGAGGGCACCGAGGCGGCCGGCCACATCTTCCAGGTCTCCAACCAGACCTCTCTGGGCAAGGCGGAGGAGGAGGTCATCACGAACCTGGAGGCGATCGCCCGAACCGTGATCGACACCGAGGAGCAGGCCCGCCAGCACCTCCACCGCGAGATGCGCCTGCAGATCGAGGATCGGGTTGCGCGGGCGTACGGGCTCCTCGCCAACGCACGGGTGATCACCTCGGAGGAGGCGATGCGCCTGCTTTCCGACGTGCGGCTGGGCATTGCGCTCGGGGTTCTGCCGCCGATCGATTACCGCAGGCTCAACGAGCTGATGGTCGCCATGCAGCCCGCCTTCCTCCAGCGCTCGGAGGGGCGGGAGCTGAACCCGCTGGAGCGCGACGTGAAGCGGGCGGAGCTGATCCGCGCTCACCTGGCCTCCTGACGGAACCGTATCGCGGAGCCACAAGAACCGGACCCAATCGGTAAGCATCGCCGCGTCAACCAGCATACGGAAGTGCGGCTCGAAGACCCTGGTTTTCAGTGCGAGTTGCTGTGCATCGCAGTTGCGGAATAGACAGGAGGATAGGGGGTAAGTCACGCATGTTCAGCCGCTATACGGAGAGGGCCCAGCGTGTGATCGTGTTGGCCCAGGACGAGGCCCGGCGATTGAACTACGACTACGTGGGCACTGAGCACCTGCTGCTGGGGCTGATTCGGGAGGGCGAGGGCATCGCCGCCAAGGCGCTCCAGTCGCTGGGGATCCAGTTGGAGCAGGTGCGGGCCGAGGTCGAGAAGATGATCGGCAAGGGCTCCGCCTCCACCCGGGGTGAGATCGGCTTCACCCCCCGGGCCAAGAAGGTGATGGTGGAGCTGGCGATCGAGGAGGCCCGCCTGCTGGGCCATAACTACGTGGGAACGGAGCACATCCTCCTCGGGCTCATCCGGGAGGGAGAGGGCGTGGCCGCACAGGTGCTGCAGAACCTGGGTGCGGATCTGGACCGGGTGCGCAACCAGGTGATCCACCTGCTCGGCGGGGTCCCCCATCCGCCCTCCGGTGCGGCCGCACCGGGCGCCGCCAAGGCGAAGGGGCCGAAGACCAACACGTCAACGCTTGACCAGTTCGGCCGAGACCTGAACCAGATGGCGCGCGACGGCAAGCTCGACCCTGTGATCGGCCGTGAAAAGGAGATCGAGCGGGTCATCCAGATCCTCTCCCGCCGCACCAAGAACAACCCGGTGCTGATCGGCGAGCCCGGCGTGGGCAAGACGGCCATCGCCGAGGGGCTGGCCCAGCGCATCGCCGACGGGCGGGTACCTGAGATCCTGAAGGATAAGCGGGTGGTCGCCCTCGACCTGGCGTCGCTGGTGGCCGGCTCCAAGTACCGGGGTGAGTTCGAGGAGCGGTTGAAGAAGGTGATGGAGGAGATCCGCAACGCAGGCAACATCATCCTCTTCATCGACGAGCTCCATACCATCATCGGCGCCGGCGCGGCCGAGGGCGCCATCGACGCCTCCAACATTCTGAAGCCGGCCCTGGCCCGCGGCGAACTGCAGGCCATCGGCGCCACCACCATCGACGAGTACCGCAAGCACGTGGAGAAGGACGCGGCCCTGGAGCGCCGGTTCCAGCCGGTCATGGTCGATGAGCCGAGCCAGGAGGACGCGATCCAGATCTTGAAGGGCCTGCGCGACCGGTACGAAGCGCACCACCGCGTGGAGATCACCGACGCGGCCATCGAGGCCGCCGTGCGGCTCTCCGACCGGTATGTCACCGACCGCTTCCTGCCCGACAAGGCCGTCGACCTGGTCGACGAGGCCGCCTCCCGTGTGCGCCTCTCCACCTTCGTGGCGCCGCCCGACCTGAAGGAGCTCGAGGAGAAGCTCGAGGAGGTGCGCAAGGAGAAGGAGGCCGCAGTCCAGGGACAGGAGTTTGAGAAGGCCGCCCGCCTGCGCGACAAGGAGACGAAGCTGAAGGAAGAGCTGGAGCGGCAGAAGAACGAGTGGCAGCAGAAGAAGGTCACGTCCAAGTCGATCGTGACAGAGGACGACATCGCCACCATCGTCTCGCAGTGGACCGGGATTCCGGCCGCCAAGCTGACGATGGACGAGTCCAAGCGCCTGCTCAACCTTGAGAAGATCCTGCACGAGAAGGTGGTCGGCCAGGACGAGGCCGTGGAGGCCGTCTCCCGGGCCATCCGCCGTGCCCGCTCCGGCCTGAAGGATCCGAAGCGTCCCATCGGCTCGTTTATCTTCCTCGGGCCCACCGGCACGGGCAAGACGCACCTTGCCAGGGCCCTGGCTGAGGCGCTCTTCGGTGATGAGGACGCCATGATCCGCATCGACATGTCCGAGTATATGGAGCGGCACACCACGTCCCGCCTGGTGGGCGCGCCGCCCGGATACGTCGGCTACGACGAGGGCGGCCAGCTGACCGAGGCCGTGCGGCGCCGGCCGTACTCCGTGGTGCTGCTGGACGAGATCGAGAAGGCGCACCCCGAGGTGTTCAACATCCTGCTCCAGGTGCTGGAGGACGGCCGGCTGACTGACGCCAAGGGCCGCACGGTGGACTTCCGCAACACCGTCGTCATCATGACCTCGAACGCCGGCGCACAGGTGATCCGCGGCGACAAGCAGCTGGGCTTCACCGTGCAGGAGGACGAGAAGGGCCAGTACGAGCGGATGAAGAGCCGCGTGATGGAGGAGGTCAAGCGGCTGTTCCGCCCCGAGTTCATCAACCGGCTGGATGAGATCATCATCTTCCACAGCCTGAACAAGGAGCACCTGAAGCAGATCGTCCGCCTCGAGGTGAAGAAGGTGGGCGAGCGGCTGAAGGAGCAGGGCGTGGAACTGACCATCTCCGACGCTGCGCTGGAGAAGCTGGTGGCCGAGGGCTACGACCAGAACTACGGCGCCCGGCCCCTGCGCAGGGCCATCCAGCGCCTCCTGGAGGATCCGCTCTCCGAGGAGATGCTCGCGAAGCCCTTCAAGTATGGCGAGCAGGTCCACGCAGACCTGGACGAGAACGGCAAGGTCATCTTCCGGCGCACCGAGCCGTCGGCCGAGTCGGTGGGCGTGGCCACCAGCGGAGCGAACGAGGGGTAGTCTGAACGCATAGTGGCAGCCGGGGGAGGGCTTCTCCCCCGGCTGTGACTGTATGGGCCCCGGCGCGGCGCCGGGGTATCCGATGCTGCAGAAGCCCGCCGGGTGCCCACGTGGCACATATGTATCGCTTTTATTTGTAAAGGTGTTCTTTCCGACGCGTCAAATATACGAACCATCAGCCGTTTCAAGGAGGGTTCGGTGCGTGTCGCAGAAGAGCCTGTTCGAAGGACGCTGGGGAGTCATCATCACCGGACTTGTGGTGGGCGTTCTCGCTCCGATCCTGGTCAAGCTGGGAAATCCTGGGAACATGGGTGTCTGCGTCGCCTGCTTCACCCGCGACATCGCGGGCGCCCTGGGGCTTCACAGGGCCGCGGCCGTTCAGTACATCCGCCCCGAGATCATCGGCATGGTGCTGGGCGCCACGATTGCGGCCCTGGCTGCCGGCGAGTGGCGTGCGCGCGGCGGCTCCTCACCCCTTGTCCGCTACATCATGGGCGTGATCGCCGCCATCGGCGCACTGGTCTTCCTGGGCTGCCCGTGGCGTGCCTTCCTGCGCATCGGCGGCGGTGACTGGAATGCCGTCGTGGGGCTGCTCGGCTTCGTCGCAGGCATCTGGGCGGCCACCTTCTTCCTCCGCAGGGGCTACAGCCTGGGCAAGAGCAGGCCCATGGCGCCGGTGATGGGCTGGATCATGCCCGCGGCCATGGTGGGCTTGCTGGCTCTCCTGCTGGCGGCGCCGCTCTTTGGCCGCGATGCGGACGGCAACCCGGTCGGCCCGGTCTTCTTCAGCACCAGCGGCCCGGGCTCCCAGCACGCGGTCTGGTGGATCTCGCTCCTGGCCGCTCTGGTGATCGGCTTCCTGGCACAGCGCAGCCGGTTCTGCTCCGTGGGCGCCTTCCGCAACCTGATCATGCTGCGTGACACCAGGCTCTTCATGGGTGTGGTGGCCCTCATCGGCGCCGCCTTCATCACGAACCTCGCCCTCGGCCAGTTCCACCCTGGCTTCGCCGGCCAGCCCATCGCCCACACCGACGGGCTCTGGAACTTCATGGGCATGTTGCTCTCGGGCATGGCCTTCACGCTGGGCGGCGGCTGTCCCGGCCGACAGCTCTTCCTCTCGGGTGAGGGCGACACCGACGCGGCGATCTTCACCTTCGGTCTGCTGACCGGAACGGCACTGGCGCATAACTTCAACCTGGCCAGTTCTGCCGCGGGCCCCTCTCCATATGGACCGGCGGCGGTGATCATCGGTCTCGTGGTGGTGGTGATCCTCGGCTTCACCATGCGTGACGTGGCCGAGGGTGAAGGGAAGTCGAGGTCGGCGGCATGAACGGTGACGTGATTTACCTGGACAACGCCGCCACCTCATGGCCCAAGCCGCCCGGGGTGGCGCAGGCGATCGTCGAGTGCCTGGAGCGCGAGGCCGGCAATCCCGGCCGGTCCGGGCACCGGCTCTCGCTGGCCGCCGGCCGGCGGGTCTACGCGGTGCGGGAGGCGGTGGCGGAGCTGTTCGGCGCGCCCGACCCAGTCCGGGTGATCTTCACCAACAACGGCACCATGGCGGTCAACATGGCGCTCGGGGGCCTGCTGGCCCCCGGCGACCGCGTGGTCTGCACCGGAATGGAGCACAACGCCGTGATGCGGCCCCTCCGTGACCTGGAGGAGCACGGCATCACGGTCGTCGTGGCCCCGTGCGACCCTGCGGGCCGGCTGGACCTGGACGCCTTCGCCCGTGCCGTGAACGCGGCGCCGACGCGGATGGTCGTTCTGAACCACGCCAGCAACGTGACAGGGACGCTCTGCCCCGTCGCCGAGGCCGCGGCGGTTGCCCGCAAGGCGGGCGCGCTGGTGCTGCTGGACGCGGCGCAGACCGCCGGCAGCGTTCCCATCGACATGGAAGCCCTCGGCGTCGACCTGCTGGCCTTCACGGGGCACAAGGGGCTGCTGGGGCCTTCCGGCACGGGTGGGCTGATCCTGGGCGAGCGCGTGAACGCCGCGGAGATGGTTCCCCTCCTGCGCGGTGGCACGGGATCTCGCTCGGCGCAGGAACGGCAGCCGCCGGACCTGCCGGACCGGTTCGAGGCGGGCACCATCAACTTTGCGGGCATCGCCGGGCTCGGGGCGGGTCTGGCGGCTCTGGCGGCCATGGGCGGCCCCGCGGCCGTGGGACGGCGAGAGGGCCAACTGGCGCAGCGGCTCCGGGAGGGGCTCTCGGCGATACCGGGCGTGCGCCTCTACGGGCCTGCCGATCCGGCGGAGCGGGTGGCCGTGGTGTCGTTCACCATCGACGGCCTGACCGTGTCGGAGGTGGGCGGCCGGCTGGACGATGAGTACGGCATCCTCACCCGGGTGGGGCTGCACTGTGCGCCGGCGGCGCACCGCACCATCGGCACCTTCCCCGCCGGCACGGTACGCCTGTCGCCCGGTCCCTTCACCACCTCTGATCAGGTTGAGCGGACCATCCGCGCCGTGCGGGAGATCGCAGAGGGGGTGTGACGCCCTGGCTTTCGGCGTGGTGCTCTTTCACACAACATCGATGGCGCTGAAGGCGGAGAAACTGCTGAAGACGGAGGGACTGGCCGTCAGGCTGATCCCCACGCCGCGGCAGTTCTCCAGCGACTGCGGCTTCGCGCTGCGCTTCGACTGGGCGGAGTGTGAGCGCGTGCAACGCCTGCTCGAGCATGGCCGGGTGGAGACGGCGGGAGTACACCCACTTGATGGATAACCTCCGTTTCCCCCTTGACGAGCCTGCAGAGACTGGCTAGAATGGGCTTCAATATCGAAAAGTGATGAACGGGCAAAGTACGCGGACCGGACCCCATTCAGGGAGGCGGCGTCGCTGACTGGAAGCGCCGCCATGGAGACCGCCGCCGAAGTTCGCCCGGGAGCTGCCAGCTGAACGTCCGCCGATGCGGCGGTTCCAGTAGGCCGGGCCGGTCTCCCACCGTTAGCGGGGAGCGGCGTCGAGGAGCGCTCTCCTCCGCGCCTGCTGTCGAGTGGGCCGCCGAAGGGTGGCTCAGAAGGGTGGTACCACGGGAGTCAGGCTCTCGTCCCTTGCCGGGACGGGAGCCTTTTTGATTTTCGCGAAGGAGGCGGATGAGCATGGCCGAAGGTCTGACTGCTGTGACGATGCGCGAGGTGGCTGGCCGGTTTGCGGGCCTTGGGCTGGGCTCAGGCCGTCCACTGGTCATCGCGGGGCCGTGCAGCGTGGAGGGCGAGGAGCAGATTCTGGCCGCCGCCCGGGCGGTGAAGGCCGCGGGGGCGACGGCCCTGCGGGGCGGGGCGTTCAAGCCGCGCACCTCGCCGAAATCGTTCCAGGGACTGGGCGAAGAGGGGCTCAGGCTCCTGGCCCTCGCCCGGCAGGAGACGGGGCTTCCGGTGGTGACCGAGGTGATGGATGCCACGCAGATCGACCTGGTGGCGGAGTATGCCGACGTGCTTCAGGTGGGTTCCCGCAACATGCAGAACTTTGCCCTCCTCAGGCAGGTGGGCCGCGCCGGCAAGCCGGTGCTGCTGAAGCGGGGGTTGAGCGCCACGCTGGAGGAGTGGCTCTCCGCAGCCGAGTACATCACCGGCTCCGGAAATGACCAGGTCATCCTGTGCGAACGGGGCATTCGCACCTTCGAGACCTGCACGCGCAATACCCTCGACCTGAGCACTGCCATCCTGGCGAAACAGCGTTCCGGGCTGCCGGTCATCGTAGACCCCAGCCACGCCGCCGGCCGCCGGGACCTGATTCCGGCCCTTTCCAGGGCGGCTCTGGCCGCCGGCCTGGACGGCCTGATGATCGAGGTGCATCCCGACCCGGACCATGCGCTCTCCGACGCCCAACAGCAGCTGGACTCCGCCGCTTTCCGCCGCCTGATGGGCGATCTGGGGCTGCTGCCGGCTGACGGGCTGGAGAGCCTTGCGGAGTGCCGGGAGGAGATCGACCGGCTGGACGACCGGATCCTCGCCCTGCTCCTGCGGCGGATGGCGACCGTGCGTCGGGTGGGGCAGATCAAGGCGGCCGAAGGTCTGCCCGTGCTCCAGGAGGACCGCGAGCACGCCCTGCTGGAGAGGCTTGCCGGACTCGCCGGGCAGGCCCTCTCCGCGGGGGAGCTTCAGGCGATCTGGGGCGCGATCCTCGCCGCCTCACGGCGGGAGCAGGAGATCGTGCAGCGCAGGGAGACGCGCTGCGCCGGCTCCCCGACTGCCGGGTGCTGAAGGCCGCAGCTGCCGGGCGCTCCGCCATCAGGGCGGGGCGCTCTCTCCCTTCCCCGGCAGGAGGGCGGTGCTCCGGTTGAGAATGAACACCTGACCGATTCCAGTGAGGAGGTTCCCACACGAATGACCAGGGCCAGGAGCCTGTTCTTCTGTCAGGAATGCGGCCACGAGTCCCCACGGTGGATGGGCAGGTGCCCCGGATGCGGCGCCTGGAACAGCATGGTGGAGGAGCCGGTTACCCGCGCGGGCGGCCGCGGCTCTCTCTCGCCAGGCGCCAGCCCGGGAGAGCGGCCGGTGGCCATCGGCGACGTGGCCGCCGAGGACGCCCGGCGCATGCCCACCGGTTCGGTCGAGCTGGACCGGGTGTTGGGCGGCGGCATCGTGCCGGGATCGTTCGTGCTGGTGGGCGGCGACCCCGGAATCGGCAAGTCGACGCTTCTGCTGCAGTTGGCTGCCCGGGTGGCGCGGGAGCACGGCACCGTGCTCTACGTCTCGGGGGAGGAGTCCGCACGGCAGATCCGCATGCGGGCCGACCGGCTGGGCACCATCCACGAGCGGCTGCTGGTCCTCGCCGAGACGAACCTCGACGCCATCGAGCAGCACACGGCGGAGGTGTCTCCGGCGCTGCTTATCGTCGACTCGATTCAGACCGTTTTCAAGCCCGACCTCCCCTCAGCCCCCGGCTCAGTCAGCCAGGTGCGCGAGTGTGCCGCCCAGCTGCTGCGCGTGGCCAAGGGCCAGAACGCGGCCGTGTTCATCGTCGGCCACGTCACCAAGGAAGGCTCCCTCGCCGGGCCGCGGGTGCTGGAGCACATCGTGGACACCGTGCTCTACTTCGAGGGGGAACGGCACGCCAGTTTCCGCATCCTGCGGGCGGTGAAGAACCGGTTCGGTTCGACGAACGAGATCGGCCTCTTCGAGATGCGAGACGCCGGGCTGGTGGAGGTGGACAACGCCTCGCAGCTCTTCCTCTCCGAGCGTCCCCTGGACGCGGCCGGGTCTGTGGTCGTCCCCTCGCTGGAGGGCACCCGCCCCCTGCTGGTGGAGGTACAGGCCCTGGTGAGCGCCTCCACCTTCGTCTCGCCCCGCCGTACGGCAGACGGCATCGACCTGAACCGGGTGCAGCTGATCATCGCCGTGCTGGAGAAGCGGGTGGGCCTCTTGCTGGGCAACCATGACGCCTACGTAAAGGTGGCCGGGGGCGTCCGTCTGGCGGAGCCGGCCGTCGATCTGGGACTGGCGGTTGCGCTGGCCTCCAGCTTCCGGGACCAGGCCCCGGACCCGCGGACCGTCGTGGCCGGGGAGGTCGGCCTGGCCGGCGAGGTGCGGGCCGTCTCCCGGATCGAACAGCGCATCCGCGAGGCGGAGAAGATGGGCTTCGCGCGCATGGTCTTGCCCCGGGCGAACCTTCGTAGCCTTAGCATGAAGAGCGAGTTGGAGCTGATCGGGGTGGAGACCGTAATGGAAGGGCTGGAGGCGGCCCTGAACCGCTGACTCCTGCGCGACGGGGGTGTTCGGGTGGAGGAACAGGAAGGCATCTTGCGGGTGGTGCGCCAGGTCGCACCAGGCACCCCGCTGCGGGAAGGGTTGGAGTCCATCCTGCACGCCCGCACCGGCGCGCTGATCGTCGTGGGCGACTCGCCTGAGGTCATGGCCTTGGTGGACGGGGGCTTCCGGCTCGACTGCGAGTTCACCCCGGCCAGCCTCTACGAACTGGCGAAGATGGACGGGGCGATCATCCTCACCCGCGACGCCCGGCGGATCCTGTGCGCGAACGCGATGCTCGTTCCCGACGCGTCTATCCCGACCAGCGAGACCGGAACCCGCCACCGGACGGCCGAACGGGTGGCGAAACAGACGGGTGAGTTGGTCATCTCCATCTCGCAGCGCCGCAGCCTGATCACGCTGTACCAGGGGTCCGTGAAGCACATCGTGCGCGACTTCCCGGCGATCCTGGCGAAGATGAACCAGGCCCTGCAGACCCTGGAGAAGTACAAACTGGTCCGGGACGAGGCCGTGGACCGCCTCTCCGCGCTCGAACTGGACGACATGGTCAGCGTGCAGGACGTGGCCATGGTCATCCAGCGCACGGAGATGGTCCTGCGGGTCGGGGCGGAGATCGAGCGCTACATCGCCGAGCTGGGCGTGGGGGCCGGCTGGTGGCGATGCAGCTCGAGGAGCTGACGGCCGGCGTGGCGGCGGACGAACTGCTGATCCTCCGCGACTACGCTGCCATCAGCGATCCGGGCTACGCAGAGGCACTTCGGGCGCAGCTGGCCTCGTGGCCCTACGACATGCTGCAGGACCTGACGGCGATCGCGCGCCTCCTGGGGGCCGGCACGCTTCCCGGCTCTCTGGAGAGCCCCATCGCCCCAAGGGGTTACCGCATGCTCCGGCGCATCCCCCGGCTGCCGGCCGGGGTGATCGAGAACCTCGTTACCCAGTTCGACCGGCTCCAGGGGGTGCTGCGGGCCTCGCTGGAGGAGCTGGACGAGGTGGACGGCATCGGCGAGGTGCGGGCGCGGGCGATCCGCGAGGGGCTGCACCGCCTCCGGGAGCGGAGCACGCCACTGCGGGGGCGTCACGCCCCGGCCCCTCCTCCGCCGTGAGGCGCCGCCCCAGCGCCGCCCATGAACAGCAAAAAGCCCGAGCGCCATCGGCTCGGGCTCGTTTCTTCATTCAGTCAGTCGGCGAAGTTGTACACCCCTAGGGCGGCGAGCTTCTTATGCTCCTTGAGGATGATGTCGTAAAGGTTAAGATCGAACGTGTTGCAGAGCGCAGCCAGGTAGAACAGGTTGTTGCCCAGCTCGGCCTCGATCACCTCGCGGCAGTGGTCGCAGAGCTTGCCAGTCACGTGGTCGGCCGAGTGGTCGCGAAGCTGCTCCAGCGTTGCATCCGCAGGGTACTGCTGCTTGGCTGCGTGAACCTCCACACAACCGCACGAGGTCACCGACTTCGAGACTGCCCGGTTCACGCGGGCGGTGGACTCCTGAAGCTTCGCCATGATGTCAAGCACGCTGCGGTGACGGATGAGGTACTCGTTCACCGTCTCCTGAAACTGGTCACACAGCAGGTCCTTCACAGACATTCACCTCTCAGTCCCCTCGCGGGTCAGGGGTGCGCCGCACCGGGCGCCGGCGGGAAGTACCCGGGTCTGCTCCTATTGTACCAGAGGGGAGGAACGGGCACAAACAGCGGGTTCAGGGAAACCGCCCCATTTTCGAGGGCCGGACCGAAAGGGTGAGGGCGGAGCCCTGCGGCTCCGCCCTCTGTCTGGTGGAGCTAAGGGGATTCGAACCCCCGACCTCGTGAGTGCGATTCACGCGCTCTCCCAACTGAGCTATAGCCCCGTACGCCTGCATTGTACGGCGACGGAGCGGCCTGCGTCAAGCCGTTTCCCCGGTGATCGGGTAGGCTGTTGGAACACTATGGGCGCAAACAAGATAAGCAATGTATAAACTATTGTTGACAATGGTGGCGGAGTCTGGTACTCTGAGAGGCAGGCGGCCCTGTACCCAGGCGGAGTTCGGAACGTTCGGTCCGACAAGATGGGGGTGAGGCGGTGTTTCAGGTAGGCGACAAGGTGGTCTACCCCATGCACGGCGCCGGGATCATCGAGGCCATCGAGGACCGGGAAGTGTTGGGGGAGCGAAAGCGGTACTACGTGCTCCATCTGCCGGTCTCCGACATGCAGGTGCTGGTTCCCTGCGACAGCTCGGAGAGCGTCGGTCTCCGCCAGGTAATGTCGGAGCAGGTCTTCCAGCGGGTGCTCGAGGTGCTGCGTTCCCGCAAGACCCAGTCGGTGAAGAACTGGAATCACCGGTACCGGATGAACATGGAGAAGATCCGCAGCGGAGACATCTTCGCACTGGCCGAGGTGGTGCGCACGCTGTCGCACCGCGACCGGGAGAAGGGGCTCTCCACTGCCGAGCGCAAGATGCTCGAGAGCGCGCGGCAGATCCTGCTGTCTGAGATTGTGTTGGTCCGGGACCTGAAGCTGGAGCAGGCCAGTTCCTTTCTGGACAACGTCCTCGCCCAGTGAGGTGGCGCCGATATTCGGCGCCGCCTTCGCGCACATTTCCGCAGGGAGAGAACCTGGCATCGCTCCAGAGCGTCACATAATCAGAGGGGCATGACCGTCATCGATCACTGCCCCTGAATCGGGAGAAAGGGAGGTGGAATGGATGTTGAGAAAGAATCTGCGGATCGCCCTCACCGTCGTGGGCGCACTCAGCGGTTTCAGCTTTACCTTCCTGTGGAAGGAGAGCGTGGCCCTCCTTCTGTCGGTTCCGGAACACTGGGCGTTCACGCTGCTTTACTTCGTCGTTGGTACTCTGGTGGGCGGCCTTCTGGGGTTCGTGCTTCATCCATTCGTGACCTGGCTCGAAGGTCGGTTGGCGGGTACTTCATTCATTGATATCATCCTGGGTTCGGTCGGACTTATCTGCGGGCTTCTCATTGCAGCCCTGCTCGGCATCTTTGCGGGCAAGATCCCTCTGTTCGGCGGCGTCATCTCCATTCTGACTGCGGTGATCTTCGGTTACCTGGGCATGACTGTTACCACCCGCAAGCGGGAGGAGGTCAGCGAGGCACTCTCATCCTTTTTCAGCCGTTCGGCCAAGAAGGAGCAGGCGGCTGCCGCACCGGCGCCCAAGACCCATGAGTACCGGGGCACCAGCAAGCCGAAGATCCTGGATACCTCGGTGATCATCGACGGGCGCATCGCCGACATCGTCCAGGCCGGCTTCCTGGAGGGACCGCTGGTGGTGCCCGCCGTGGTGCTGGAGGAACTGCGCCACATCGCCGACTCCTCGGACGTGCTGAAGCGGAACCGCGGCCGCCGCGGGCTGGACATCCTGAACCAGATCCAGAAGCAGGCCGGCGCCGACGTGCGCATCTACGAGGGCGAGATCGACGCGCAGGAGGTCGACATCAAGCTGCTGAAGCTGGCCCGCATGCTCGGCGGTGTGGTGGTCACCAACGACTTCAACCTGAACAAGGTTGCTGAACTTCAGGGCGTGCAGGTGCTCAATATCAACGAGCTGGCCAATGCGCTCAAGCCGATCGTCCTGCCTGGCGAGGACATGATGGTCTCGGTGGTGAAGGACGGAAAGGAGCCCGGTCAGGGGGTCGGCTATCTGGACGACGGCACGATGATCGTCGTGGACGGCGGCAAGCGCTATATCGGTGAGACGATCGAGGTGTTGGTGACCTCCGTCATCCAGACGGCCGCGGGACGTATGATCTTTGCCAAGCCGAAGCTTTCTCTGGAGAGGGTGGCACCGTGAGCATTGATGTCGGTGGCGTCCAGGTTCCCGTCAGCGTGATCATCCCCGCCGCCGGCTCGGGCACGCGCATGGGGGGAGGAACTGCCAAGCAGTTCCTCCCTCTGCGCGGGGTTCCGGTGCTGGTTCGCACGGTCACGCTGTTCAGCAACTGCCCGCTGGTGGACGAGATCGTCATCGCCGCGGGCGACATCCCGACCACCCGGCGGCTGGTGGGCCACCTGCCGAAAGTGGCCCGCATCGTCCCCGGCGGTCCGACCAGGCAGGATTCGGTCTGGGAGGCCCTGCAGGCCGTTCACTCCCGGCCGCGGATCGTCGCGGTGCACGACGCCGCACGCCCCCTGCTGAGCAGGGAGGTGCTGGAGGGGGTCCTGCGTGCGGCGGCAGCGCACCCCGCCCAGGTGGTGGCGGTCCCCGTGCAGGACACGATCAAGCAGGTGGACGACGAGGGCCGCGTGGTCGCCACGCCCGATCGGGGTCTGCTCTGGGCCGCACAGACGCCGCAGGTGTTCTGGGCGGACGTGCTGGCGCGGGCCCTCCGCCAGGCCAGGGCCGACGGCTTCACCGGAACCGACGACGCGTCGCTGGTAGAACGGATCGGCGTGCCTGTGCGGGTGTTCCGCGGGGAACCGGGAAACATCAAGCTGACCACGCCGGCGGACTTCCTGGCGGCGGAGGCCGCGCTGGAGGGAGGCGCATGACGATGCTGGTGGGGTTCGGTTACGACGTGCACCGCCTGGTCCCGGGGCGGCCGCTGGTGCTGGGCGGCGTGCGGATTCCGTACGAACTGGGGCTGGACGGCCACTCGGACGCCGACGTGATCATTCACGCCCTGATGGATGCCCTGCTGGGGGCAGCCGGTCTGGGCGACATCGGCCAGCAGTTCCCCAACACCGATCCCGCCTACGCGGGGGCGGACTCCCTGGAGCTCCTGCGCCGGGTGGTAGCTCTCCTGGCTGCGGAGGGATACCGGCCGGTCAACTGCGACATCACCCTGCTGGCGGAGCGGCCCAAGATCGGTTCCCACGTGGGGCAGATGCGGGAGCGCATCAGCGCGGTCCTGGGTGTTGACCCCAGGCGGGTGGGCATCAAGGCCACCACCAACGAGCGCATGGGCTTCGTGGGGCGGGAAGAGGGCATGGCGGCCTACGCGGTGGCGTTGATCGCGGAGGCGTGACCGCCGGCCAGGACGCCTTGACACCAGAGGGTATCCCTAGTACAATCATAGGAAATGCAAAGGCAGCGAACGGGAGAAGTACCTGCAGTAGCCTGCACAGAGAGCCACCGCCGAGGCTGCAAGCGGAGGACGGGCCTAGGCAGGGAAGATGCGCCCGGGAGCCGGGGCCCGAACGGACGCGGGCGAGGTCCGCGGCCGCTAGGCGCCCACGGAAGGCCACCGTTAGCGGGCACAGGGTGTGATGGCACCCCGAAGAGCGGGGCGCGGGTTTCAGCGCCCAATCAGAGTGGAACCGCGGGTAATGACTCGCCTCTGGCAGTACAGAGGCGGGTCTTTCGTCTGTCGGGGGAGGGGAGCGAGATGCTGAGCCAGATTCGGCGTGACATTCAGGTCGTGCTGGAGCGGGACCCTGCTGCGCGCTCGGTCCTGGAGGTTTTGCTTTGCTACCCCGGCCTGAAGGCAATATGGGCGCACCGTGTGGCGCACTGGCTCTGGAAGAGGAACTTCAAGCTCCTGGCCCGGGTGATCTCGCAGCTCTCCCGTTTCTTCACGCAGATCGAGATTCACCCCGGCGCCGTTATCGGCCAGGGAGTGTTCATTGACCACGGGAGTGGCGTCGTAATCGGGGAGACGACCGAGATCGGCGACAACGTCACCATCTATCAGGGCGTCACCCTGGGCGGGACGGGCAAGGAGAAGGGCAAGCGGCACCCCACCATCGAGAGCGGCGTGGTCATCGGAAACGGAGCCCGCATCCTCGGCTCCTTCAGGGTTGGCGCCAACAGCCGAATCGGCGCCGGCGCCGTGGTGCTGCGCGAGGTGCCGCCCAACTCGACGGTTGTCGGCAACCCGGGCCGGGTCGTCGTGCAGAACGGCGTCCGCACGGATCAGCTGGATATGATCCACATGCCTGACCCCATCGCTAACATGTTTGACCAGATGCAGCGGCAGATCGACAGGCTTACCCAGCGGATTGAGCGGTTGGAAGAGGAGAATCGGATGCTGCGCAGAGCACAGGAGGGTCTGACCCATGAGCATTCGCATCTATAACGATCTGACCAGGCAGAAGGAACCGTTCGTCCCCATCGAGCCCGGCAAGGTCCGGTTCTACAACTGCGGCCCCACCGTCTACGACTACTTCCACATCGGCAACGCCCGCAACTTCGTCGTGTTCGACACGGTGCGCCGCTACCTGGAGTATCGGGGCTACCAGGTGACCTTCGTGCAGAACTTCACCGACGTGGACGACAAGATGATCAAGCGCGCCCAGGAACGGGGCATCACCGTGCGCGAACTGGCCGACGAGATGATCGCCGGCTACTTCGAGGACGCCCGGGCCCTGGGCGTGCGCCCGGCCGACATCCACCCGCGGGCGACGGAGCTGATCGACGAGCAGATCGCCATGATCCAGCAGTTGATCGACAGTGGGCACGCCTATGTGGTCGAGGGTGGCGACGTCTACTACCGGGTCACGACAAAACCTGACTACGGGAAGCTGTCGCACAAGAATCTGGCGGATCTTGTCGCCGGCGCGTCGGAGCGGGTCGACCCGGACGACCGGAAAGAGCACCCCTTCGACTTCGCCCTGTGGAAGGGACAGAAGCCGGGCGAGCCGGCCTGGCCTGCTCCATGGGGCGCCGGCCGGCCCGGCTGGCACATCGAGTGCTCGGCGATGGCCCGCAAGTTCCTGGGCGACACCATCGATCTCCACGCCGGCGGGGAGGACCTGGCCTTTCCCCACCACGAGAACGAGATCGCCCAGTCGGAGGCCGTGACGGGCAAGCCCTTCGCCCGCTACTGGATGCACAACGCGCACCTGATGATCGACGGGACGAAGATGTCCAAGTCGCTCGGCAACTTCTTCACCGTGCGCGAAATCCTCAAGCACTTCGACGGCGAAGTGATCCGCATGTTCCTGCTCTCGGCCCACTACCGCACCCAGCTCAACTTCAACGACCAGCTGGTCGACGACACCCGGCGGGCGCTGGAGCGCCTGTACAACACCGTGGCCAACCTCGAGCACCTGGCCCGCACCGCGCCGCGGGCAGAGCTCACCGAACAGGAGGCGGCGGTGCTAGCCGAGCTCGCCACCGCCCGCGAGCGGTTCATCGAGGCGATGGACGACGACTTCAACACGGCCGAGGCCATCGCTGTCCTCTTCGACCTCAGCCGCGAGCTGAACAGCCGCGTGACGCCCGGCGCCTCCCGGGCCCTGGCGGAGGGGGGCCTGGCCCTCCTGAAGGAGCTGGCCGGGGTGCTTGGCCTGCTGCAGCGGCAGGCGGCGGCCCAGGATCTCGACGCGGAGGTGGAGGCGCTGATCGCCGCCCGGCAGGCGGCGCGCAAGGCCCGCAACTTCGCCGAGGCCGACCGCATCCGCGACCAGCTGAAGGCCATGGGAATCGTGCTGGAGGATACGCCGCAGGGCGTGAGGTGGAAGCGGGCATGAGGCTGACCAACCCGCTGGAGCTGCCGCCGCTCACGCTGGCCTACCTGGGCGACGCCCTCTATGAGGCCTTCGTGCGGGAGCGGCTGCTGGACCTGGGGCACGTGCGGGTGAACGACCTGCACTGCCACGCCCTCCGGTACGTGCGGGCGAAGGCGCAGGCGGGGGTCCTCGCGCACATTCTGCCCGACCTGACGGAACGGGAGCAGGACGTAGTGCGCCGGGGGCGCAACGCCAAGGGACACGCCGCCCCCAAGTCGGCCGACGCGGCGGAGTACGCCGCCTCGACCGGCTTCGAGGCCCTGCTCGGGTACCTGCACCTGGCCGGCGAGGAGGAGCGGCTCCGGCAGATCCTGCGGGCCGCCGCTGACTACGTGGAGCAGAACCCGTAGCCACCTGGCTGCTGCTGGGGGGATTCGGCCGATCGGGGTGGAACACTACTATGAAGTTATCAGCGGCGGGAGGTTCTGGCCTTGAACATTGAGGTCCAGTACTTGAGTCTCTGCAGGGAGATCCTGAAGGAGAACGAGCGGGAGATCGCCGAGGGCCGCTGGACGCCGAACCGGACGGGCGTGGGCACGGTCGGCGTGTTCGGCCGGATGCTCAAACACGACATGGCCGAGGGGTTCCCGGCGCTGACGACGAAGAAGCTCTTCTTCAACTCCGTCAAGGCCGAGCTGCTCTGGTTCCTGGCGGGCCGTACTGACCTCGAGTTCCTGCACGAGCGGGGCTGCCACATCTGGGACAAGGACGCGGCCCGCAACGGCGGGGAGCTGGGGCCCATCTACGGCAAGCAGTGGCGGGCGTGGGAGGGCGCGGGCGGCCGGACGTACGACCAGATCGCCTGGGTGATCGACCAGATTCGACAGATCGCGGCGGACCCCGAGCGGCCGAACCCCAATGCCCGGCGCCTAATCGTCAACCCGTGGAACGTGGCCGACCTGGAGGCGATGGCGCTGCCGCCGTGCCACGGCCCCTTCCAGTTCCACGTGAAGGACGGAACGCTCCACCTGGCCATGTGGCAGCGCAGTGCCGACCTGTTCCTGGGGGTGCCGTTCAACATCGCCAGCTACGCGCTGCTCCTGCACATGGTGGCGCAGGTCACGGGGCTGAAGCCGGGCACCTACACGCACTACCTGAACGACGTGCACATCTACCGGAACCTGGTCGATCAGGTTCGGCTGCAGGTCTCACGGGAGCCATATCCCCTGCCGCAGCTCTGGCTGAACCCCGAGGTGCGGGAGATCGACCAGTTCACCATGGACGACATCAAGCTGGTGGGTTACCAGCACCACCCGGCGATCCGCGGGGAGATGTCGACATGATCACCCTCATCGCGGCGATGGACCGCAACCGGGTGATCGGCCGGGACGGGCAGATGCCATGGCGCCTGCCGGCCGACATGCGCCACTTCCGTCGCACGACCCTGGGCCACGTCGTCGTGATGGGCCGCAGGACCTACCAGTCGATCGGCAGGCCGCTGGAGGGGCGTACCAACATTGTGCTCACCCGCGACAAGAACTTCCAGGCACCGGGCTGCGAGGTGCGCCACGCCGTGGAGGAGGTGCTGGCGGACCCGAGGCCCCTCTACGTGATCGGCGGGGCCGAGCTCTACCGGCAGTTCCTGCCCCATGCGGACGAGATGATCCTCACCCGCATCTACCACGAGTTCCCGGGCGACACCTTCTTCCCCGCCTGGGATCCGACAGAGTGGGAACTGGTGAAGGCCAGGGCGTACCGGCGGGACGAAGGGAACCCGTACGACTTCGTCATTGAGCGCTACCGCCGAGCCACACATCAGGGAAGTCCCGTGCGGGCAGACTGAAGCTGAAGGAGACTGAACCCGTGTCTGGACAGATCGAAGGACGGAACCCGGTGCTGGAGGCCCTGCGGGCCGGCCGCGCGATCAACAGGCTCCTGGTGGCCAGGGGGGCGCGGGAGGGGTCGATCCGGCAGGTCGTGGCCCTCGCCCGCGAGCGGGGGGTGACCGTGCAGGAGGTCGACCGTGAGCGGCTGGACGCCATGGCGCAGGGGCGCAACCATCAGGGCGTGATCGCCCTCGCCGCAGCCCACCGCTACTACGACCTGGATGAGCTGCTGGAGCGGGCTGCGGCCTCCGGCGAGGATCCGCTGCTGCTGGTGCTGGACGGGATCGAGGACCCGCAGAACCTCGGCTCGCTCCTGCGCACGGCCGACGCGGCCGGCGTTCACGGCGTGATCATCCCCGAGCGCCGAGCCGTGGGGCTCACCGAGACCGTGGCCAAGGTCTCGGCCGGCGCGGTGGAGTACGTTCCCGTCGCCCGGGTCACCAACATCGCCCGCACACTGGACACCCTGAAGGAGAAGGGGTACTGGATCGTCGGTACCCACCAGGACGCCCGGGAACTCTACCACGAGGCCCGTCTGACGGGGCCGCTTGCGGTGGTGATCGGCAGCGAGGGCAAGGGCATGAGCCGCCTGGTGCGGGAGAAGTGCGACTTCGTCGTCCGTCTGCCCATGTGCGGCCACGTGACGTCGCTCAACGCCGCCGTGGCAGGGGCCATTCTGATCTACGAGATCCGCCGCCAGCGGAGCATCACGGGATGATGAAAGGGGGGCGCAGGCATCCGCGGTCAGATGAGATTGCTGGTCTGCGCCCCGCTGCTTGCCCTCGTGCTGGCCGCCGTTACCCTCGGGCCGACGGCGCGGGCGCAGGGCGCCCCGTCCCGGCCGGTGGGCGGCTCCACCGAGGGGCAGGAGTACCTTCTCGCACAGTTCAGCACACCGATCGTCAACGCCGAGCCAGGTCGGGTGCACAACATCGCCCTTGCCGCCGCCAAGATCGACGGCCGCGTGCTGCAGCCAGGCGAGGTCTTCTCCTTCAACGAGGTGGTCGGCCCCAGGGACGCGGCCCACGGCTGGGCCCAGGCCAGCGAGATCTACCAGGGGGAGTTCGTACTGGGCTACGGCGGCGGCATCTGCCAGGTGACCTCGACCCTGTACAACGCGGTGCTGCTCGGGGGCCTGGAGATCCGGGAGCGGTACCACCACGACCGGCCACTGCAGTACATCAACCCCGGGCGGGACGCCACGGTGGTCTGGGGCCTCCTGGACTTCCGGTTCCGCAACAGTCTGTCCGTCCCCGTGCGGCTCGCCGTGCGCCTCGTGGAGGGCGAACCTGAGGGGCGGCTGGAGGCGGCGCTGCTCGCCCCGCGGCCGCAGGAGGGCGAGCCCATCGCCATCGAGGAGGAGCAGGTCCGTTATCTGCCGCCCGACCTGGTGGAGGTGCCCGACCCCGAGTTGCCCAGCGGCAGGCGGGTGGTGGTGGACGAGGGCCACCCCGGCGTGGAGGTGCGCGTCTACCGGGTGTTCGGGACCGGGCCGGACGCACGCCGGGAGCTGGTCTCGCATGACCGCTACCCGCCGCGGGCCGGTAGGGTGCTGGTGGGCGCAGGCGAATAGCAGAAGCGGGTGGCCGGTTCGACCGGCCACCCGACATTGTGACAATAAGGTGAAAGACACATTTCGACACTGCCGGAGAAAACCCTGCTCGAACGGGGCGGTTTTCGCTGCCGGATTAAGGTTACACCGGCCTGTTGCCTTGACGGTATCTCGCGCCAGCGAGTATAATCCTCATTAGGATTGCCGCAGAGGGACAAGGCGTAATTCGGGCCGCTCTTCCAATCCGCAACAACACGGTTGCGACAGCCTCAGGACGGGTAGTCGCCGTACTTGTACGTAGTCTACATCTGTTGAAGGATTGATTTGAGAGGGGGACGGCTCATGACGGCGACACCGCAGCGCGATGTCTTCCACGACTACGACTCCATGCTGGATGAGGACATTGTGGAGTTTGCCCGTGAGGGGTCGACGGAGGCGCTGGAATTCCTCATCAATAAATACAAGAACTTCGTGCGGGCCAAGGCTCGCTCCTACTTTCTCATCGGGGCGGACCGCGACGACATCACGCAGGAGGGCATGATCGGCCTGTACAAGGCCATCCGTGACTTCCGTTCGGACAAGCTCTCCTCGTTTCGCGCTTTCGCGGAGCTGTGCATCACCCGGCAGATCATCACGGCCATCAAGACGGCGACCCGTCAGAAGCACATTCCCCTCAACTCCTACGTGTCGCTGAACAAGCCGATCTACGACGACGACTCCGACCGGACCCTTCTCGACGTGATCTCCGGCTCCAAGGTGACCGACCCCGAGGAGCTGATCATCAGCCGGGAGGAGTTCGGGGACATCGAGGGCAAGATGGAGGAGATCCTCAGCGACCTCGAGTGGAAGGTGCTGATGAGCTACCTCGACGGGAAGTCGTATCATGAGATCGCCGTGGAGCTGCACCGGCACGTGAAGTCAATCGACAACGCGCTGCAGCGGGTGAAGCGCAAGCTGGAACGGTACCTGGAGAATCGGAATCAGGGGATTGACAGGGTGAGCGACTAGGCCGCGCAGAGCGGCCTTTTCTTTAGGCTCTGTTCGAGGAAATGGTTGCTCGGAGAGGAATTCCGAGGCTTAGGCTGATGACATAGGAAAAGTGACCCGCTAAACGGGTCTCCTGTACAAGTTGACCCTCTTACGCGCATAGGGCTATCATCCTGACCAGCGCCTAGTACGGGTGTTTTGCGTCCCCTTCCTCATATCCGCTACCTTCGGTGTTCCATGCCACGAACAGAACCGGGCTGACCGTTCGCCCATGCTCATTGACAGCGACTGCGTAGAAAGCGGCTGTCTGCCCGCCGTTGGATATGCCGTTTAATGCCCAGCGATTCGGGTCTCCTTCTGGATGTTCGACCGGGCTATGCTCCCGCGAGTGTAGGTAACCGTCCTTGTCCGGATCGGGTGTCTCTCCTGGGTCGAAAGCCTGAAAGTAGACTTCATCTGCCCCTTCGACTTCCGCCAGCAACTTGTAGTTTGCCGCGGGCGCGATATGCCAACCGTTCTTGACATCGAACTGGGATATCTCCAGGCGTCGGAAAACAGGGCGTCTGTCGGGATCACCGGTGTTCCATTCAAACATGTCATGTGCCGCAGGTGCAGGAGTCTCCCACGCCAGCGATTCAGACGCACTACGCGGTGAGCATCCAGTGGCGAGGATTACCACTGACACGACCACAATCGACCGAATGAGCTGCTGTAGCTTGTGCACTTGTGTCACCTCCTTCTTCTGCTCAGTTTGACGACGTCCGACCAAGCGGGGTTCTGGAGTTACTAGAATATACGGGATACACCGCCTAACACTCTCAAGCCGTTGGGGCAACTCGTTCGGACCCATACGCTCGACACGACTCTAGTAGTACTTGTTTTGCGGCAGCGCGGGGACTGACCTTGTTCACCCTGTTCCGGATGATGAACCGGGTAGTGTAGTTGTCCAGATACGTTGGTAGCAACACCACGAAGGTCCTTGACGTACCAGTCCTTAGACACCAGCGAGTTGAGTCATCTCTTGAGTGCGATGGAGAGTTTTGTGTCGCCACCGGAAGGCGGTGCTCGGGTGAACTCCCAGTACCGCGGCGGTTTTGCGCACCGACTTGGCTTGCGCCATACACAGCGCATTTTTCGCCCATAGGTGCTGCTTCTTGGAGTATGCCAGAGGCGTGCCTGTGAAGTCGTTTGAACCAGCGCCCGCAACCACGACAAAGGTACCGTTGCTTCGTATAGCCTTGCTTGTTCCTCACCGTTGCAGTTGCTGGTCTATGCGTAGTGCGAGGACCTGGTCTACCAGAGCATGGCTCACCGATGACCACCTCAGCACTTATCGCTATTGCAACCCAGTTCTAATGCGAACTCCTGTTCGAAGCAACCGTTCCTGCGAGCAGAGCCTTTTTTTATGTCAACGGCCGGATGTCTGTCATAGGCTGGAAAGGGGAAGGAGGGAGAGCATGGGCCCGTGGATGGACGACGCGCACCTCTCCGGCCGGGAGGAGCACCGAGACTGCGGCTGCGGTGGGGACCACGACCGGCACCATCACAGACGCCGCGAGATACCCATCGGCGACATCACCGTGGACTGCACTCCTGTCACGTTCCGCACGCCGGGCCAGGCTTTCAACCTGGTCACCTGCCCGAAATCCTGGCTCGTGCCCGGACCGGGAGGCGTACCCTGCGTGGCCACGGTGAACACCCCGCCGCTGCAGATCCCTGTACTGCCCGCCGGCAGCCGCAAGAAGTGCGGCTGCCAGTAGGCAGCGGAGGGCACCGGCCCTCCTTACACATTTGAAACCGGCCCGGCGATATGGTATGATAATCGGTGACTCGACTCGCTGGCGTAGCTCAACTGGCAGAGCACCTGATTTGTAATCAGGCGGTTGCAGGTTCGATTCCTGTCGCCAGCTCCAGACATAGCGGTGCTCCGGAGGTGCAAGGCCTCCGGAGCGTTTTTCGTCCCTGCTCTGCAGAAACGCCTCCCTGCCAGGGTGGCGGCAACGGCGTACGCAGTCCCACAGCCGGCCCCGGGAGACGCCAGAGGCGAAGCCCCCCAGGCTCACGCCTTGGGAGTCTCGAGGTCATGGGCCATCCGGCCCGCACGCTGGCGGGCGGCGTTGGGCGTCCAACGTTCCAGCGAGTGCAGGGAAACCTCCTTGCGGGTGGTCCCCCGGGCGATCAACTCGCCGCGCCCGATGGCGAGGTGGATCGCCTGGACGGAGACGCCTTTCTGCTTCGCCGCCTGCGAGACCGGGACCCATTCATCCTGCAGCGGGTCAACCAGGGGAGCATCCCACGTCAGGAACCCCTGCTGGATGCCCAGCCTGTCCTCGAGGTCACGAACGGCCCTGTAGAGAGGATGTGCGTATACCGCCTGCGTTGTGACTCCGCCAGTTGCCCTGAGGAGTGGGTTCTCCATGCCGCGCACCAGGTTCATGAACGCGGCCCAGGCGGCACCGGCCCGGTAGGCCGCCACGCACCGGTAGAAAAACGCCCTTTCCTCTGCACTGAGGCCCGACAGGTCGAGCACGAGGCCCTCGATCGTGGTGTACGTCGTACTCTTCACCCACACTCGCATTTACCGCCGGTTCACCAGGCTCCCCGGTCCCCCCGGGAGGCACGCCTCCCCCCGCCCTCTGACTGAAGGTGCTAGTATGGTAACATATACATCGAGTGAGTGTGAATCGTGGCCCGCGCAGAATGACTGACGGCGTGCCGCTGCGGACGGATTGGGCGTAGACCATGTCCGGGCAGCTGTCGACGACGCGGGTTGCTCTCGGGCCTTCGGCGGAGGTGGTTGGATGCACGATCTCACGATCCGGCCGTTGCGAGCTGGCGAGGAGGCGCCGATGGCGCTCCTGCTGGCGGCCGACCCGTCACAAGAGGTGGTCGCAAGCTATCTGCACCGCGGGCGTTGCTACGTGGGCGAACGTTCTGGACGGGTGGTCTCCGTCTCCGTCCTCATCGACACCCGGCCACTCACGGTCGAGTTGGTCAACCTGGCCGTTGCGGAGGAGGAGCGGGGCCGGGGCATCGGCAAGAGGATGGTTCTGCATGCCGTTGAAGTCGCCCGCTCCCTGGGATATCGGTGCATCGAGCTGGGGACGGGCAACTCTTCGCTTGACCAGCTGGCGCTCTATCAGAAGTGCGGGTTCCGGATCGTGGGTGTGGATCAGGATCACTTCACCCGCCACTATCCTGAGCCCATCTTTGAGAACGGAATCCGATGCCGAGACATGATCCGCCTCCGGCTGGATCTCTGAGGCGCGCACGCAGACGAGAACCCGGGCGACCGCCCGGGCTCTCTTCGCCAAGAACACACCAGGGGCTCCGGGGGCGAAACGCCAGCCGGAGTCCCTTCGCTTCACATGAACACCGCGGTAAGCACCGCGATCACTACGAGCCCGGGCAGCAGGTTGCCGATGCGGATTTCCGCCGCCCCCACCAGGTTCAGCCCGATGGCCGCCACCATGAGGCCGCCGGTGGCGCTGATCTCCCGGATCATCGCCGGGGTCAGCACTCCGCTGATCGCCGAGGCCCCGAGCGTGATGGCTCCCTGGTAGACCAGCACGGGGATGGCCGCAAACATCACCCCGATGCCCATAACGGAACCGAACATGATGGACGCGACGCCGTCGAGGATCGACTTGGCGTACAGAATCGCCGGGTTGCCGTTCAGCCCGTCCTCCAGTGCGCCCGTGATCGCCATGGCGCCGGTGCAGAAGAGCAGCGAGGCCTGCACGAAGCCCCTGGCGAAGCTCCCGCGCTGGGTGATGGGCCAGCGCTCCAGTTTCTGCGCCCACGCCTGGAGCCGGTCCTCGATGCGCAGCAGTTCGCCGGCCACCGTGCCCACTGCCAGCGAGACGACCAACAGCAGGACGTTCTCGGTCTCCCACGCCATCTTCAGCCCGATGAGGACCACGGCCAGGCCCAGGGCCTGCATGGTCCCCTTCCGCACGGCCTCCGGCACCTGCGGGATGACCAGGCTCCCCAGCGCGCCACCCACAATCACGGCTCCCACGTTTGCAAGGGTGCCCAGACCGATCACTTCCACTGCCTCCTGCTTTTCCCCTTTAGCAGATTACATTTTCGGCTCTTGGCGCATTCTTCCTGCAAGGATTGCCGCAGGAGATGGGCTGGGTCAGCCCTCGTCTGCGCAGGAGTCGTCGGTCTCGACACGGTTGCGCCCTGCGCGCTTGGCGGCGTAGAGCGCACAGTCCGCACGGTGGAGCAGGTTCTCGACCTTGGCGAGTTCCGGACGCCACTGGGCCACGCCGAAGCTGACGGTAAGGCGGAGGGCGGGCGCATCCGCCACCTGCAGAGTCAGGTTCTCGTAGGCGACTCGCAGCCGCTCGGCTACCCGAACCGCCTGGTTAGCCGTCGTGCCGGGCAGGAGCACGGCAAACTCGTCGCCGCCGATGCGGGCGAAGGAGTCTTCCGCCCGCAGGATCTGCCGGCCCGCCAGGACCATCTGACGCAGCACTTCGTCGCCGGTGGCGTGCCCGAAGCGGTCGTTGATCCGCTTGAAGTGATCGACATCCATCATCAGGAGGGACGTGGGGCTGGAGCGACGGACGGCCTCTGCAATCTCCCGTTCGCAGAGCTGAACGAAGAAGCGCCGGTTGAACGCTCCGGTCAGCTCGTCGGTGGTCGCCATCTGCTGCAGGTCTGCCTCCAGCCGTTTCCGCTCTGTGATGTCCCGCAGGACGCAGACCAGCACGGCCCCGTCACCTGAATCGGCCGGCAGGGCTGCGGTGCTCATCTCTGCCCAGCGTGCGGAGCCGTCCTGGCAGCGGACGGTCAGCTCGATCACCGTGTTCGGCTGAGGGACGGCGCTGAGGTCGGTCATCTCCGTGAGGGCGCGTCCGACCAGTTCGTCCGGTGTGCGTCCCGTCAGCCGGAACGCCGACGGGCTCACATACACAAACCGGCCCGCACTGTCGAGGGTGACAATCACGTCGGCAGCGTTCTCCGCCAGGAGTCGGTAGCGGGACTCGCTGCGCTCGAGTTCGGCAGTGGTACGGGCCAGGGCTTCGGTCATGGCGTTGAAGGCCGCGGAGAACTCGCCCAGGAACTCCACCCGCTGGGTGAAGTCTCCGGCGGCGATCATCTGCGTCTGCCACGTGAGGTGCCGCAGTTTGGCCTGCAGGGACTTCAGATGTCCACTCACGATCCCGCGCTCATGGATGGGATCGCTCAGTTCGCCGCGGCTGAGGCGAAGCAGGTGTTCCCGGATGGCCGCCAGCTTCTGGTAGAGGTCCACAAAGCCAGGGTGGCTGCGCAGATCCTCCGGCGGCAGGGGCTCGGCGTGCGGTTCGGTGAGCAGGCGCTGCAGGGCTTCCACGGCGCGGTCGAGCCGAGACTCCGGCAGGGTCACGTGGGGGTCACCGCCTCTGCCACGAAGCGGCAGATGCGCACGCCCGTGCACCAGCAGTCCACCTCGGTCACCCGGAACTCCCGGCCTGTGGAGGCCTCGAGCAAGCCGGCGACAAAGCCCTCGTCGAACTTGCAGACTTCCATGTCCTTTTCCGGCAGGCCGGAGCAGTCCAAGTCCTCTTCGATGGTCAGCACGAAACGGCAGGCCTCAGGGTCAGCCTCTTCCATGCGCATAATGCCGATGCCGTACTCGCGCAGCCTCGCCTGGAGGTTGCGCACGTACTCGGGAAGCGAGTTCACGGGCCCCAGGAGGCGCTGTGCGAAAGCCCGGCCAGCCAGCCGCCCGGCGCGCCGGAAGATCTGGTCGGCCGCCTCGGAACCCAGGTCGTTCTCGAGGATGGATCGGAGGCTGAACTGCATGAGCCGATAGACCTCGAGCCGGGTCGCGGGTCCCAGGTTCGGGCGTCCAAGCGCGATGTCGCCTATGACGTCCCAGGAAAAATCGTTGTTGCCATTCTGCATGGCCACCCTCCTCGCCAACGCGAGCCCAACAGATCCTTCTTGCCTCCTATTCTACAACGGGTCGACCTTGTCCGCCGCAACGAACGGGCAAAAAGGGGGCTGGCAGCAGATGAGGGGGCCGGACGCCCCCTCCCGCTCACGCCGTTATCCCCTTGCCGCAAGAGCCTCCTGCACGCATGCCAGCAGCTCGTCGATCACGCCGTGGGGCATCACGCGGTCGTAGGCCTCGCTCAGCACCTGCACGAACCGCTCGAAGGCGGCGGGCCTGGCCGGATCGCCCTGGGGCGGCAGCGGCTGCAGCGGCCGCACGGCCTCCTTTACCGCCCGGGGGCGGCTGCCCCAGTGGGCGAGGTACTCCCCGTCGCGGGTCATGAACACGAAGCAGGGGATGGCGCGTGAGGTGCCGTTCTCGAGGTACTGGTCCATGATGTCCAGGTTCTGGTCCCGGAAGAACCAGCGGGCCTCCATCCCGGCCTCCTCCGCCAGCCGGGCCAGCACCGGGCCCGTGCGGGCCGCGTCGCCGCACCAGTACTCCTCCAGCACCAGTACCTTCAGCCCCAGCGGGCGAAGCGCCGCCAGCGCCTCCTGCTGCCCGGGCGTGAACGTCACAGACTCGTAGACCTCCCTGCGCCGCTCCTGGTGCTGCGTGGCACCGGCGAGGTACTCTCCCCACGTGAGCCCCGTCGCAAACCGCTCCTCCGATACGACCGGCACACAGATCCCTCCCCTTGGCGAAAAGCGCCTGCTGTGGGTTTTGACGGCGGCGGGCGGCTCGGCGCTACGGACCCGCCTGCGACTCACCGCCCCTGCTTCAGGCGCAGGTAGTTGCGCTGCCGGTCAGGCGCGTCTCGTCTCGGCTCGTTGCCGCCCGGGCACTGCCGTTCAGCCCGACGCGCACGGTTCTGATCCGGTACGGCCCGGCTCCACAAGCTGGGCGCGTGCTGGCGCTTGACCGCCGTGCCGCCGTCGGGTATCCTTGGGACTCGGTTGGTAGTCTGAGGCCAGGGCCGGATCCGCTGATCCTGCCGCTGTCCACGCAGGATCCGGGGGACCGATGGGCTGTCTACCCGCGGCGCCGCTGTCGAGTTCGGTTCGTTGCAGGCGGCGCGCTGGGACGAGGAGGCGAGACCGTGGAGTTCATTCCGGTTGCGCGGGATTCGCAGTACTTCCAGCAGGCGCCTGCACCGGACCAGGTGGCTGCGCTTTGCCGGGCGCACTTCGGCTCCGGGATCGAGATCCTGCGGGTGAAGGAGCTCTCCGGCGGCCTGCTCAACAGCACGTTCACCGTCGAGATCGCCGGCATGCCGAGGATGATCCTTCGCGTCGCCCAGCCGCCCGGTGCCAACACCTTCTTCAACGAGCGGCACCTGATGCGCCGGGAGTATGCCGTGCAGCCCTTCCTGCGGCCGGTCTGCCCTCAGGCGCCGCGCATTCTGGCCGCGGACTTCACGCACCGGCTGATCGACCGCGACTACATGTTCGTGGAGTTCATCGAAGGCGAAGTGTGGGCGGACGTGCAGGACAGGCTGTCTGACGCAGAGAACGCCGCCATCTGGCGGCAGCTGGGGTTCATCGCCCGCCGCATCAACGCGGTACGGGGTGAGCGCTTCGGTTTTCCTGCTCCCGACCCCGGGTACGGCCGGTGGAGCGACGCCCTGATCAGTTGGCTCATGGGCATGCGGATGGAACTGGTGGCGCTGAGGCGCGACACCGGCGGGGCGGAACTGCTGGTGAGATGGATTGCAGCCCACCGGGCGCTCTTCGATCAGATCCGCACCCCCCAGTTGATGCACGGCGACCTCTGGCCCGCGAACATCCTCATCGCCCGCCGGCCGTCCGGTGTGGAGGTCGTCGGGGTCCTCGATGCTGAGAGGGCAAAATGGGGTGACCCGCTGTTCGAGGGGGCGTACCACCTGGGCACCCCCCACCCGGCCTTCTGGGAGGGGTACGGGGAGCGGGACCAGAACGAGCAGGCCCAGGTACGGGCGCTGGCCTACGAGGGCATCTGGCTGGTGCTGGTCATCATGGAGCAGTACCGCTTCAAGTCCGGCAGCCTGGAGTCCGCCTACCGCCGGCTCGCTGAGGTCAACGCGGCGCTTCGGCAGGTTGAGGCTCGGTACGACGGGGAGCCGGTTCTCCCCTGAGCGATCTTCCCTTCGGCCAGAGCCTCGACGAGGCGGCAGTGCGAATAAGGGCGGGGCCCCGGACGCATAGTAGGGTCGTACCAACTTGCGAAAGGGGCATGGACATGGCAGAGGAGCAGCAGAACAACAAGCGCGCACGGACTGGGGATACCGCCGGCACCAGCGCCGGGGCGAACGCACAGGGCGCCGGCGCCACGATGGCTCAGGGGGCGGCCGGGCTCGGCGGCGCCGCTGCCGGCGCTGCGCTGGGCTCCCTGGCTGGTCCCGTCGGTACGGCTGTCGGAGCGGTGGCGGGTGGCCTCGGGGCCGCGTCGGTGACCGACAACACAGAGGCCGGCGGGACGAACCGGGCCGAGCGCAGCCGGAACAACGCCAGCAACACCAGCAACACCAGCAACCAGGCGGGCACCCCGTAGCGGAAGTGGAAACCCGGGCGGAACTCCTCCGCCCGGGTTGCTCTTCGCATGCTTTTCAGGGCCCTGAGCCCGCCGGTATCATGGCGCGGATGGGGCCGCGAGGGCTCGCCCGCCCGGAGGGGATCACAGCGCCGGCGATATTGCCGGGTGGCTAATCCGGGGCCGAACGCTAGGCGTCCAGTGCGAGCGCGACCGCGGTCAGCGCCGCGAGGTGCAGCGGGTAGAAGGCCCGGTAGAACCAGCGCCCCCTCTGTATGGGAGTATAGCGCACCGGCAGGATAAGGAGGATCGTGCCGATCACGCTGAGCCAGTGGATGTCCAGCGGGGGGTAGTAGAGCGCAGTGAGCGCAGTGTGCCCGGCCACGAGGACCCACCTCCTCTTTCCGTACCGGTAGAGCAGGAGCAGGGCGAGAAGGTACGTCCCGTAGTCCACGGGCACGATCCAGAAGAGGAAGAAGGCCGCCAGCAGCAGCGTAGCCTGGAGGATCCGGGCCAGCACGGGGACGGGACGGCCAGCCAACCGCTCCACCCAGCGCGGGGCGCCATCGAGCCCTGCGAAGACCCCGACGCCCGCCAGGAAGCCGAAGACGATGTTGACGGCGGGGAACCAGAGCACCCAGAAGGGAACCTGTGCGGCCAGGGCGATCACGAAAAGCCGGAGGGCGTAGCGCCTGCGGCTGCGCGTCACCGCGTACCCCCGGACGATGCCGTAGGTGTACAGCGGCATGGCGATGCGCCCGATCATCCGCGGCCACAGCACGCCGGGATAGAACACCGCGCCGACGTGGTCCACCAGCATCGTCAGCATTGCAATCCATTCGAGCACGGGGTGCGTTCCCTCCCAGGTTACCCTCTTGTCCGGACAGTCCTTTTCTGTGATTGAGTGTGCGGCGTGCGGTCAAGTTCGCGGTCTAGACTCTGACCCGACGAGTACTGTCAAGCGGGTATTCCGAAGCGTCCGAGTTTATATACTATTTTGCGGTTCGGGACGCACGAAAGGGCCATCCGCGAGTCGCCCGGGATGACTCACGGATGGCCCCATCGGTCTGGCTCCGACTCAGGTGGTGAGGTAGATCCAGAACAGGTAGACGAGGGAGCCCACCAGGAAGGCAGGCACCACCGCCAGGTAAATCAGGTTCAGACGGGTCAGCCATCCAGACTCGCGATACGTTTCCCGATAGCTGTGGTGCGTGTGCCTCAACATCCGTCCCCCTCCCATCACCCGCGCGCGTCTGCTGTTGCCCTGCTTCCAGCATAGTCAACCTGCGCGTAGACGCGGAAGTCACACATCGGTGCCAACGCGAGTACCCGTCGGGTTATAGACCACGAGCCGCGCATGCAGTGTGTAGGACAAGGAACGCAAGGGCCAGGCGCAGCCGCACAGCGGCCGCGCCCGGCCTCGTCACCTGACAGCTTTCCACTCAGACGTTGAAAACGCCTTCAGCGCCCGCAGTGCGAAGCGGGCGGTGCCGGTGGGCAGGTCGCAGTTGCCCCGTCCGTAGAGGAGCAACTCGGCCCGCTGCCTGGCTTCTGCCAGGTCGCCGGCCTCGAGGGCGCGGGCAAGGGCCTGGTGTCCCTCCTTGCAGCCCCGGCACTGGCCGCAGGAGGCACGAGCCATCAATCCCACGTTCTCCCGCACTACCTCAGGCATCGAGGTGCCCTCCCGGCGGAAGACCACTACGGCGGAGGTGCCCATGGTCGTTCCCAGTGCGCCCAGATCCTCGTAAGTGAGGGGCACGTCCAGCTCGTCCGGGCGCAGGGGCCCCGAGCCGAGGCCGCCAGGCAGCACCGCCAGGATCTCCTCCGCAGGCGGTGCCCCGGCCATGCGCAGCAGGTGCGCCAGCGGTGTGCCGTAGGGGATCTCGTAGACACCGGGGCGGGCGACGGCGCCGGTCACCGTGAAGAGCGCCGTGCCGGGGCAGGTGCGCGTGCCCGCTGCCCGGATCCGGTCGGGTCCGAGCCGGATGAGCGCGGCCACCAGGGCGAGGCTTTCCACGTTCTGCACCAGGGTGGGGCAGCCTCTGAGGCCCGCCTCCTCGGGCCGGGGCGGCTGGGGCTGGGGGTACCCCTCCAGCCCCGCCAGGGCGTCCAGCAGGGCCGTCTCCTCGCCGGAGACTGCGGTGGGCACGGAGGGCTGCACCGTTACGGTCACTCCGCCGAGCAAGCCGGCGGCCTCCGCCTCGGCCACTGCGGCCCGGGCGCCCTCCAGCGCCCCTGGGGAGTCGCCGCGCACGCAGAGGTAGGTCTCCCGGGCGCCAACGGCCTCCGCCGCAATCAGGAGCCCCTCCAGCACCCGGTGAGGAAAGTGGGTGAGCAGGTACCGGTCTTTCTGGCTCACGGCCTGAGACTCGGCGCCGTTGGCCACCACGTAGCGGTCGGCGGCTGCCGAGGCGGCCATGCGGCGCCACTTCAGCGCGAGGGGTTGGCCGGAACCGCTGCCGCCGCGGCCCCTCAGGCCGGCCGCGGCCACCTGCTCCAGTGCCCACCGGCCTCCCGCGGCGCGCACCCGGTGGAGCCCGGCGTAGCCGCCCCGGGACTGGTAGGCCGCCAAGTCCTCGCGCCCCGCGGGGGCGGGCTCGGTGATCAGGCAGGTCACTGGGCACGACCTCCCCGCCGGTAGCCCTCCTGCTCCGCCAGCAGGTCCAGCTGCAGGGTGCGGGCGTCCTCGAGGTAGAGGTCGATCCGCGGCATGGCCAGGTGGCCGCCGTGGCGCTGATCCAGGGTCTTGATGTAGCCGCCGCAGTGGTCGCAGACCTCCACTCGCCAGGGCTCCAGCTCGGCCAGGGTGAGGATGCTGACCTTCTTCACGTCGTCAGTGCCGCAGACGGCGCACGTGAGCCGGTGGTGTTCCCACTGGGTGTCGCACTGTGGGCAGTGCAGATGGCGGATGTTGTCGGGGTCGATGCGGCACAGGTCCGGCGTGGCGCCGCAGACCGGGCACTGGGTGCGCCGCCAGAGGTGGAGCGGCGCCACGCGCTCCACCGCCCGGGCGAAACGGGCCATGAAGGGCTGGAGGGCCAGGCCGCCCAGGGCCAGCAGCATGTCCTCTTCCACCCCGTACCTGGCCGCCCACGCGGCGGAGTCGCCGCCGCCCAGCAGGGCCTCAGCCACCGCACGCCGATCGGCGGCAGAGGCCGCCGCCAGGCCCTCGGCCAGGGGGCGGGCCTCGGTGCGCCCCTGGGCGTAGAGGGCAGCCAGGGCGGTCAGCAGGGCGGCGAACCGGTCGGGATCCACGGGCGGGGAAACCAGATCGATCAGCGGCTCACCCCGGCTCAGGGCGGCCTCGGCATCGGCCGCGGTGGGGAGCGCTGCGGGTTCCGGCAGCTGCTCCTGCCAGAGGCGGGACCGCTCGCGCCAGGCGCGGAGGAACTCCAGCGACTGCATCATGTACTCCCTCCCAATCGGGCAACTCAGAGCCGCCCCCAGCGAGCGCTGGGGGCGGCGTGGCCGTTGTCAGACGCCTGCGGCGCTCAGCGGGCCTCGGCGGCGCGTCCACCTTCCCGGATCTCAGCCGTGCCGTTCCGGATCTCCCGCTCAACCCACTCCGCGTGATCCAGCCTGGCGTACTGCAGTTCCATCCAGCCGCTGACCATGGCCGAGAGGGAACGGCGGGTAAACGGGTGGATCGCGGTGAGGTAGAAGTGGAGCAGGAAGAGGCCCGAGCCCAGGAAGAAGCTGAGCGAGTGGATGAACTGGGCGGTGTGGAAGGCCTGGTCGCTGACTTCGCCGCGGCCGAACCACATCACCAGGCCGGAGCCGATGAAGGTGAAGTACGTGGTGACGACCACGTAGAAGTTCACCTTGTGGCCTCCGTTGAACTTCCCCTGCGGCGGCAGATGGCCCTTGCCGGTGGTGTAGTAAAGCGGTGCGATGAGCATGTACTTCAGATCATTCAGCCCGAAGGAGAAAAGTTCCTTCAGGTCGGGCAGCACCGATTTGGGGTCTCCCAGGAACCAGACCAGGGGAGAGGTCATCAGCCCGATGGCGGCGATGCGGTGGACCAGCCGGAGCGTCTGGCCGACGCTGCCCTGGAGCAGGGGGCCGAGCCCCACGGCGGGTTCGGTGGGATCTCCCCGCCACATGAACGTCAGGCCGGTGAGAGCGAGGACGATCCACGAGCCGCTGTAGAGCCAGTGGAAGACCACCTGGACCCGAGAGAACTTCTTGATGGTGCCGGTTCTGCGTGCCACGTGAATCCCCCCCTCAGTCATGCAGCGACTCGGCAGCCTCGTGCGGCGAGAGGCCGTCCTTGAAGACGCGGCGTGCCGCGATCCAGTTGATCACCAGGCCGAAGAGGCCGACGCCCAGCACGGCCTTGCCGATGGGCTGAATGCCGTACTTCCACAGGGTGAGCGTCTTCGAGAGCGATGGGTTGGCCGGCAGACCGTAGGTCTCGGGCGGCTCCAGCAGCACGTAGAGCTCGTGGAGGCCGCCCATCTCGTCCACCCCGTAGAGGTTGGCGTTGGCGTATCCCATGGCCTGCAGCTGGGCGACACGCTCCCGGCCCCAGGCGATGAGGGCGTCGCGGTCGCCGAACTTGATGCAGTCGGTGGGGCAGGTGGCCACGCAGGCCGGCTGCATGCCGTTCGAGATGCGGTCGAAGCAGAGCGTGCACTTGCCCGCCTTCTGGGCCTTCTGGCCCCAGGCCGTCCGGTCGACGTGAATCGCGTCGAACGGGCAGGCGGGTTCGCAGTAGCCGCACCCGATGCAGGCGTCCTGGTTCAGGGTGACCACGCCGTAGTCGCCGTACTGGAGGGCGTCGGTCGGGCAGGCGGTGACGCAGCCCGCCTCGGTGCAGTGCATGCAGTTGTGCTTCTGCATGAGCCATTTGGCCATGCCGTTCTCCTCGTCGGTCTCGATGAACTTGATGACCGTCCAGGTCTCGGCGTCAAGCTCCGGGTGGCTCTGGTACGTGCCCGGCTCCTGCGCGATCCGGGCCTCGTTCTGGTTCCACTGCTTGCAGGCGACCTCGCAGCCCTTGCAGCCGATGCACTCGGAGGTGTCCACCAGCATGGCCACGTGCTGCTGCCTGTTGGACGGGTCAGGCCGCCAGCTCTCCCACGTTCCTGCGCGTCCCATGCGGCACTACCTCCCTGCCTCGACCTTGCGCAAGTTGGCAAGGAACACCTTCGACTCTTGGATCTGCACGTTCACGTCCACGGCCTGGGGCGTCAGGGTGTTGGTGATGTCGCCCTGCACGTGGCCCGAGTTCGGGCCCCAGTGGATGGGCAGGCCGATGAGGAAGGTCTCCCTTCCGCCCACCCGCAGCGGCCGCAGGCGGCTCGTAACCATGGCCTGCACCCGCACCTTGCCGCGGGCGCTTTCCACCTCGACCCAGTCGCCGTTCCGGATGCCCTCCCGCTGCGCCAGTTCCCGCGGGATCTCGCAGAAGTGGCGGGGGAAGGCCTCGGCGAGGTAGGGAAGGGTGCGGGTCATCACGCCGGAGGTGAGGTGCTCAGTGAGCCGATAGGTGGTGGCCACGTAGGGGAAGCGCTCGGGATCGCCCCATACGTCGAACTCGGAGCCATAGGTCTTCATGGTGGGGATGGTGCCCTGCTTCCGGTAGAGCAGGTTCGGGACGGGCGACTCCTTCGGCTCGTAGTGCACGGGCACGGGACCGTCAGGCAGCGGTCCCCAGATGCCGCCCATCCCCCAGGCCTTCATGATGAAGGGGGAGTCGCCCCGCACGCCCAGGGCGTGGACCTTGTCGGGGGCCACGGGCAGCATGTCGGGCACGTCGACGCCGACCCACTTGCCCTCCGCCTCGTCCCACCAGACCATCGGCACCTTGGACCAGGGCCGGCCCGAGGGGTCGGCGGAGGCGCGGTTGTAGATGACCCGCCGGTTCGCCGGCCAGGCGAAGGCCCAGCCCAGGTGCAGGTAGTCGGCGCTGCCGTCGGCCTTCGCCTCGGTCCAGCCGTCCGGCCGGTTCGGCGCGGCCCGCAGCCGGGCGTCGGCCTTGTTCACGCCCTCCTCGGGGTAGACGCCGGCGTAGATCCAGCAGCCGCAGGCCGTGGTGCCGTCGTCCTTCAGGGCGCCGAACCCGCTGACCGGGGCGCCGGTGGCGACGTCGTAGCCGTTGATCTCCTTCAGCACCTTGATGTGGTCGAACTCGTCGGGGTTGTTGGGGTCGTCGTAGTCCCAGACCAGGTGCTGGATGGGCAGGTCCTTCGCTGCGGTGGAGTCGGCGTAGAGCCGCTTCAGCCGCTTGCCGATCTGCAGCATGTACCAGCCGTCGGAGTGGGCCTCGCCCATGGGCTCGATCATCTTGTGCTTCCACTGGATCAGCCGGTGGGTGTTGGTGAAGGAGCCCTCCTTCTCCAGCGGGCCCGCCGCGGGGAGCATGATCACCTCGGTCTGGATCTCGGTGGGGTTCATGCCCTCCAGCTTCCAGAACTCCGAGGTCTCGTTCAGGAAGAGGTCGGAGACGACCAGCCAGTCCAGCTTCGCCAGGGCCGCCTGCACCTTGCGGGCGTTGGCCGAGCCCACCGCAGGGTTCTGGCCCACCACGACGAGGCCCTTCACCCGGCCGTCCAGGATCGACTGGAAGATGTCGTAGTGGCTGTAGGTCTCGTTCGCGGCCATCTTCGGGATGTAGTCGAAGCAGTAGTCGTTCTCGGCAGTGGCGTGTTCGCCCCACCAGGCCTTCAGGAGCGAGACCATGAACTTGGGCTTGTTCTCCCAGTAGCTGTTCCGGGTGGTGGTCTTGGCCAGGAAATCCTGCAGCGACTTGTGGCTCTCGGTGGGCTGGCCGAGGTAGCCGGGCAGGTCGTGGTAGAGCACCGCCAGGTCGGTGGCGCCCTGCACGTTGGCGTGGCCGCGCAGGGCGGCGATGCCGCCGCCGGCGACGCCGATGTTGCCCAGCAGCATCTGCAGCAGCGTCGCGCAGCGGATGTTCTGCACGCCCTTGGTGTGCTGCGTCCAGCCCATGGCGTAAGTGAAGACGGCCGACTTGCCCGCCGTGCCGGTGGAGCAGACCGTCTCGGCAAGCTTGACGAAGTCCTCCACGGGGATCCCGCTGATCTCCGACACCTTCTCGGGCGTGTACTCGGCGTAGATCCGCTTGATGTGCTGGTAGACGCACTGCGGGTGCTCGAGGGTGGGGTCGGAGAGCGGCTGGCCGTCGGGCCCCGTCTGGAAGGCCCACGTGGACTGGTCGTACTTGCCGGTCTCGGGGTTCCAGCCCGAGAAGAGCCCGTCGTCGAAGCGGAAGTCAGGGTGGACCAGCAGCGAGGCGTTGGTGTACTTCACCACGTACTCGCGGTGGATCTTGTCGTGCGTGATGGCGTAGTTGATCAGCCCGCCCAGCACCGCAATGTCGCTGCCGGAGCGGAAGGGAATCCACCAGTCCGCCTTGGAGGCGGTGCGGTTGTAACGCGGATCGACGACGATCACCCTGGCGCCCTTCTGCTTGGCCCGCAGGAACCACTTGAAGGCGATCGGGTGGTTCTCTGCGGTGTTGGAGCCCATGATGACGACGACGTCAGCGTTGGGGATGTCCCACAGCGCCGTGGTCATGGCGCCGCGGCCGAATGAGGTGCCCAGACCGGGCACGGTGGAGGAGTGTCATATACGGGCGTGGTGTTCCAGGTACACCACGCCGAGGGCCCGCATGAGCTTCGTGACGAGGTAGCACTCCTCGTTGTCGATACAGGCGGAGCCGATGTGGGCGATGGACTCGGCCCGGTTCACGGTGAGACCCTCGGCGTTCTTCTCCACAAAGCCGGCGTCGCGGGTCTCCTTGATGCGCAGGGCGATGCGGTCGAGCGCCTCGTCGATGCCGATCTCCTCCCAGCGGTCGGAGCCGGGACGGCGGATCTTGGCCGTCAGCTGGCGAAGCGGGTTAGGCCGGCCCACGCCGTCGTAGGCGAACTGCATGGAAGCCGCACCCTTGGGGCAGAGCGAGCCCTCGCTGATCGGGCTGTCGGGGTTGCCCTCCAGCTGGAGCAGCTGCCCCTCGCGCACGTAGCCGATGAGGCCGCAGCCCACGGAGCAGTGCGGGCAGACGCTGGGGATCTCCTGCGCCCGGGCGACGCGCGACTCTTTCAGGTCCCGCGCCAGGGCATCCCGCTCCTCGGCGAAGAGCAGCACGGCCGCGCTGGCCGCCGTCACGCCGGAGAGCTTCAGAAACGCACGGCGGTTCAGGTTCATCCTCCGATCCTCCTTGCCAGTCGGTTGCCGGCTGTTACACAATGGGTGGGAGATGGGCTGAGTAACGACTGTCGGATTGGCCGGCATCGTCTGCCTTGGGGCTATCAGGCAAAATGTTATACTGTTCGTTTCGGATGTTAAACGAGTCGCAGGATGGTTCCTTACATCGCTGTTCGGCAGTGTTTGCCAGTACGTTCGGTAACGTTCGTAATTTGATTGAACTAGCGTGGTCTAGTATCCGGGCATGACGTGGGGGTGAGCACTTGGGGTATGAGCGGCTGGCAGTTGCGGTGGCCAGCCTTCCCGCGGCCGAGCAGGAGGCCGAGCTGCTCGCGGCCCTGGTGGAGGCGGCCGCCGTGCGCCTGGGCTGCGCGGCGGCCGGGGTCCGGCGGGCGGGGGGACCGGGGTGGATCGCCCGTTTCCCGCCCGAGAGCGAGCCGACGCCGGACGTGCTGATCCCCCTTGCTCCGGGGCTGGAGTTTGTAGCCACTGGGAAGGGCGACGCCGGAGAGCTGCAGGTCCTGGCCGCCGCGGCCGCGCGCCTCCTGGATTCCGCCAGGGAAAGAGCCCGGCTGGCGCAGAAGGCGGACCGGGCGGCACGCAAGGCCCGGGATGTGCTGGAGCGGCACAGGAGTCAGACCCTGCGGTTGTCGGAGTTGCGGGGGGAACTGGACGATGCACAGCAGAAGCACCTTGTGCTGAGCGAGCGCAACCGGATCGCTCAGGACCTGCACGACCGGGCCGCACAGACCAACTTCTTGCTCGCGCTGAAGCTGGACCGCCTGATGAGCGATCTGGCGCCCGAAGACCCGCTGCGGCCGGAACTGGAGCGGCTGAGGGCGCTGGCTGTTCAGGCGGCGGCGCAGACCCGGGAGGCCATCTATGCCCTGCGCGCCCCCGAACTGGCCGAGGGCGGGCTGCAGGGCGGCCTCCGCCGCCTGCTGCGGGCAGCGGAGGCCGACGGGTTTACAGCCCGGCTCACGGTCACGGGCACGCCCCGGCCCCTGCCGCCCGAGGTGGAGGACGCGCTCTTCAAGGTAGGGCAGGAGGCGCTGACCAACGCCCGGAAGCACAGCCGGGGCACGGCGATCATCGTTGCGCTGCGATTTGAACCGGAGATGGTCACCCTGGTTGTGCAGGACAACGGCGTGGGAATAGCGAAAGGCGCAGAGATTGAGAGACCCGAACGGTTCGGTGTACGCGGGATGCGCGAGCGGGTCTCGGCACTGGGCGGCGAGCTGTGCCTGGTGCCGGGCGACGAGGGTGGCCTGCTGGTGCGGGCCACGATACCGCTGAAGGGGGCGATCAACCATGGCGATACGCATTCTTATCGTCGACGACCATGAGTTGCTCCGTGAGGGCCTGAAGTCGCTGCTTTCCCGCGAGAGCGACATGGAAGTGGTGGGGGAGGCAGCGGGCGGCCACGAGGCGCTGGCCCTGTGCCGGAACCTGCGGCCCGACGTGGTGGTGCTGGATGCCCGGCTCCCCGACATGGACGGGGTCGAGGTGTGCCGGCAGCTGCAGGAGGAGCTGCCCGAGGTGGCCGTGCTGATGTTGACGACGTTCAGCGACGCCGACCTGGTGTTGGCCGCCGTCCGGTCCGGGGCGAAGGGATATGTGGTCAAGGACGTGCAGGGCCTCGATCTCAAGCGGGCAATCCGGCAGGTGGCCCGGGGCGAGGTGGCCATGGATCCCAAGGTGGTCGGCCATCTGATACAGCATATGCGGTCGCCGGGCCAGGAGAAGGAGGAGGGGAAAAGCCCTCTCAACCGGCAGCAGTTGGCCATCATCCGGCTGGTGGCACAGGGCTACACCAACAGGGAGATCGCGGAGCAGATGTTCCTGAGCGAGAAGACGGTGAAGGGCTACCTGGCCGAAGCCCTGCGCCGGATGGGCGTGAAGAACCGGGTCGAGGCGGCGATGGTTGCCTCCAAGAACGGTTGGATCTGAACGGCTGGGTTGATTCAGCAAGAGAGATGAAGAGAGGGTCCGGCCGGGCGGCCGGACCCTCTCATCGCCCACGATCACAGCGGGAAACGACGAGCATCCTCATCGAGTTCGTCGGTCAGCTGCTGAATGCGCTCGGCCAGGGCCCGGAGGCGCTGGTGGGCCTCAGCCACCGCAGCAACCTGGGCGCCGGTCTTCCGCACCTGTGCGACCCCCGATCCGATGGAGTCGGCCAGCGCTTCGAAGACGCCGATGACCTCACGAGTGGCCTCGGTGGTGGACCGGAGCCGGCCGGCGGTCTCCTCCGCCACCTGCGTCAGGTCTGCCATCTGCTGGCTGACGGCGCCTGCCCTGGCCCCGCTCTCGTTGGTCACCGCAACCAGGGCCCAGATGCGCTCGGTGGTCTCCTCCGTTCGCCGGGCAATGTCTGCGAGCAGGGCGTCGCAGTCGGCCACCGCCCGCTGCGCCTGTTCAAGGTCGCCGATCAGCCGCTCGAGCCGGCCGGGCCCGTCGCCTCCGTCGGCGGGTTCGGCATCCAACCGCAGCAGTTCCAGGGCGGACTGTGCGCGCAGGGCGTCGTGGCGGCCCTGCTGTGCCGCGGCGATGGCTGCCCGCAGGGACTCCAGCACGGCGTCGAACGAGCCGCGCGACTCCTGCACGGCCTGGGTGACCAGGGCGACGATGCGGGCGGCGTGCCTCAGGGTGCGTGTCTGCTCCTCGCTGCCTGCGTTGATGCGCGTCAGGCCGACCTCAAGGTCGCGCATCCGGCCCCCGGCCTGGACTGCATTCTCGCCCAGCCGTTCGGCTGACCGAAGGGCGTCGCCCGCCGCGGCGACGGCGCTGCCGATCGCGGCGGCAACCTTATCCTGCTCCTGCGCCAGTTCGGCGCCGGCCCCCCGGAGGGAGCGCGCAAGGTCTGCCCGCCTTGCGGCGCCCTGAGCCACCCGATCCATCACGCGCCTGGCCACCAGCACCGGCCCGGTCAGGGCCATCAGGGCGAGGGCGAGCGCCACTGCGGTGGAGGTTGAGGTGGAGCGGGCCAGCTGGGCGAAGGAGGCCTCCGAGATGCCGACGAAGGGTGCCGCGATCACCGCACCGGAGGGATCGCGCAGGGGCAGGTAGATGGTGCGCTGCCAGAGCCAGCCGCCCACGAGCGCGCGGCCCCGGTACTCCTGGCCGGCCCGGAGGCGCTCCATCACGACGTCGGAGTACAGGGTGCCCACGGCGCGCTGGCTGCCGCCCGGGGCCGGCACCGTGGTGGTCACGCGCACGCCGTCCAGGGCGATGGAGGCGTCCACCGGGAGCGCCTGCGGCGACCGCTGCCGCACCTCGTCGACGATGGTGTGGTCGTTGTTCAGAACGTCGCTGACCAGAACGGCCCCGATGACGGTCCCGTCCGCGCCGAGCACGGGAGCGGCTCCCGTCAGCGCGAGGGCGTGCATCAGCACCTGGCCGGTTCGGGAGTCGTCCGAGCCGGGGGTCTCGCGGATGGGCATGCGCACCTGCGTCTGCACGCGCGCAGGCTCGCCGGCCAGCTCCTCCGGGGTGATCACCACCGCGGAGTCTGCTGCCGCCGCAGAAGAGAGCACCTGTTCCACGAGCCCGCTGTAGCTCACGGTCTCGCCCCGCTGCGGGGACCCGGCTCGGGCGACCACTCGGGAGTCTGTGCCGACCACCGTAACCAGGTCCGCACCCGGCAGCGCCTTCTGAAACGCGTCGAGCACAGGCGTGGGGTCGCTGCCGGTCTCCAGGGCGGAGATGACCTCGGGGTGCGCGGCCAGGGCGACCGCGCGATCCCGCATGCGGTTCAGGCTGCCGTCGATGAGCGTCTGCTCCAGGTTGATCGCAAGGTTGAGCGCCTCGTCGACCTCGCGGCGCATCTGTTGCTGTACCCGGCTGTTCAGATATACGTTGCTCCCCAGCAGCAGTAGCGCGGGCACCAGCGAGGAGGCGGCGACGAGCGCCAGGATGCGGCTTCGGAATGTGCGGGGCCAGCGCAGCTGCAAGGTGGGCACCTTCCTTCCGTTCTGTGCAGCAGGCCTTCTATGGATATGTTCGCATCTTGCGATGGGCAACTCAAGCCCCCATCGCGCCGCAATGGGCGCTGGCTGACATTTCCTGTCGCTCGTTGGGTTGACAGGGGTGCGGATGTGGGGTAGAATTGGTCCTGTTCATCAAGAACACCGCGGGGTAGAGCAGCCAGGTAGCTCGTCGGGCTCATAACCCGGAGGTCGAGGGTTCAAATCCCTCCCCCGCAACCAGCATGCGCAGGACCGGAGAGGAAGCCCTCTCCGGTCCTGTCGCCGAGTCACAGGAGTGCGCGGCGCCAGTGTTGACAGTGGATTTGCGCCGTGGTAACTTATATGAGCATGGTCCAGTGCCTCGCGGATTGGGGGTGTCGCAACGTGGCGAAGGCTGGCGCTCGGGTCATCATCACGATGGCCTGCTCGGATTGCAAGAATCGGAACTACTCCACCTACAAGAACAAGAAGAACGACTCGGGTCGTATCGAACTGAAGAAGTACTGCCCGACGTGCGGGCACCACACCCTCCATCGCGAGACCCGCTAATCCGAGCATACAGTGCCGACGCCCGCGTGCCGTCGGCTCTCACAGGGGTGTAGCTCAACTGGTAGAGCAACGGTCTCCAAAACCGTAGGTTGCGGGTTCAAGTCCTGCCGCCCCTGCCAGCTCAAACGGCCGTATCCTGCAGGATGCGGCCGTTTTCATGGATGAAAGCGGCGCCTCAGGGCGAGAATGTAAGCACGGGGGGCCGTACGGAAACCCGCGCTTTACAGGCCCAACAGCGATGTGTTACAATCTTCTACACTGGTCGTGCTGCCAGGTTTTATTTGTGTTGGGCACTTTCTAGTGAGGGTGGTCGAAACCATGGAGCGACTCAACGCCTTCTTTGCGGGGATTCGTACGTTCCTGCGTGACGTTGTCGGCGAACTCCGGAAAGTAGTCTGGCCCACCCGTGAACGGGTCGTGAAGGCGACCGGGATCGTGGTGGCGATGGTCGCGTTTGTCGCAGGATTCCTCTACCTCTGGGACCTGGGGCTCGACGCACTGATGGGACTTCTTTTCGGCTAGTTCGGTAAGCGAGGCAAAGGCAGGTGGAGGGGAGCGCCTTCCGCTCCCTGGGCTCATGGAAGAGAGAAACTGGTATGTCGTCCACACCTACTCCGGGTATGAGAACAAGGTGAAGACCAACCTGGAGAAGCGGGTCGAATCCATGGAGATGCGCGAGAAGATTTTCCAGGTCCTCGTGCCCATGGAGGACGAGATCGAGATCAAGGACGGCAAGCAGAAGAAGGTCAAGCGGAAGGTCTTCCCCGGGTACGTGCTCGTGGAGATGGTGATGAGCGACGACTCCTGGTACGTCGTGCGCAACACCCCGGGGGTGACCGGCTTCGTCGGGTCAGGCAACAAGCCGATCCCGCTCACCAAGGAGGAGGTCGAGGCTATCCTCGGCTCCCATCCCGATCGGCCCGCCAATGTGGTGGTCGACTATGAGATCGACCAGCCGGTGCGGGTGATCTCCGGACCGTTCAAGGATCACGCCGGCGTCATCAAGGAGATCTTCCCCGAGAAGGGCAAGGCGCGGGTCCTGGTCACCATGTTCGGCCGCGAGACCCCGGTGGAGGTGGACTTCAGCCAGATCGAGGAGATCTGAGCTGACCCATTCCCAGCGCTCCTGGTTTGTGCTAGTATCATTGCGGTCGCGCCTGCGCGCGACCCTTTGGTGTGCGGGCTCTGGTCCGCAGTGGGAGGGCGTCTCACGGGCGCCCGCCGTACCACATTATCTAAGGAGGAATCACCGTGGCGAAGAAGGTCACAGCGCTGATCAAGCTGGCTCTGCCGGCCGGCAAGGCGACCCCTGCGCCGCCCGTTGGCCCGGCTCTGGGTCAGCACGGCGTCAACATCATGGGCTTCTGCAAGGAGTACAACGAGCGGACCAAGGACCAGGCCGGCCTCGTGATCCCGGTGGAGATCACCGTCTACGAGGACCGTTCCTTCACGTTCATCCTGAAGACCCCGCCCACCGCCGTTCTCATCAAGAAGGCGCTAGGCATTGAGACCGCCTCCGGGGTGCCCAACAAGCAGAAGGTCGGCAAGCTGACTGACGCCCAGGTCGAGGAGATCGCCAAGATCAAGATGCCCGACCTGAACGCCGCCGACCTGGAGGCCGCCAAGCGCATGGTGCGCGGCACTGCCCGCTCGATGGGCGTCGACGCCGAGTAGCGCACTGCCTTGGCTTGTGGGAGGCTGCTCTGTGCGGCAGCCGAATCGTGTTCAACCACAAGGAGGAAGATTGCAATGCCGAAGCATGGTAAGAAGTATCGCAGTGCGGAGCAGCTGGTTGACCGCACGAAGCTGTATGATCCCCTCGAGGCGCTGGAGCTCGTGAAGAAGACTGCAACGGCCAAGTTCGACGAGACCATCGAGGTCGCGTTCCGCCTGGGCGTTGACGTCCGCCACGCCGACCAGCAGATCCGCGGCGCCGTCGTTCTGCCTGGCGGCACCGGTAAGGAAGTGCGGGTGCTCGTCTTCGCCAAGGGCGACAAGGCCAAGGAGGCCGAAGCCGCCGGCGCCGACGTCGTTGGCGCTGAGGACATCGTGGCGAAGATTCAGGAGGGCTGGCTGGACTTCGACGTCGCCGTTGCCACGCCTGACATGATGAGCGTCGTCGGTAAGCTCGGCCGCATCCTCGGCCCGCGCGGCCTGATGCCCAACCCGAAGACCGGCACGGTGACCTTTGACGTGGCCGGCGCCATTCGTGAGATCAAGGCCGGTAAGGTCGAGTACCGCACCGACAAGAGCGGCATCGTGGCCGCCCCAATCGGCAAGGCGTCGTTCGATGTGGAGCGGCTCGCCGCCAACTTCCGGGCGCTGTCCGACGCCCTGCTGCGGGCCAAGCCGGCGGCTGCGAAGGGCCAGTACATGAAGTCGGTCACCGTCTCGTCGACGATGGGGCCTGGCATCAAGATCAACCCGGCCCGCATTGCCCTGGTTGCGGAGAAGTAACAGAGCGATTTTCTGAGGGGCCTGCCCGGCGGGGCAGGCCCCTCTTCTGTTATTGTCTCCAGTCTATGTCGAATAGGGTCGATAATGTATTGCAGTTGCGACATCTGCGCGATACTATCTGATACGTAAGGCGAACTCATCTGGGTACGAAAATGCGCCCAGTCGAAGCAGAAGGAGGTGCAGCGTTCAATGGATGAGCGGGAGATCCGACAGCGGCTGGAGAGCCTCGTGGACCGGTGGATGGAGGCCACTCCTGCTGAGCGGATGAGCCTCCTTCAGGAGAAGATCCGCCTGGAGGAGCTGCTGGAGCAGGCGAAGAGCTGAGCAGAGCAAAACCGGCAAACGGCACTTGACGCGCGCACGGGAGGCGGGTATACTCCTTCATGTGCCTAACTCCATACGACCGTAGACAGCAGGTGCTGCAAGGCCTAAGTGGCGAAACGCCAGCCTGCCGAGGTCGGAGAGCGATCCCTTCGGGGACCGTGTGCGTCTGGGTATATGCTTGCCACAGACCTCCGACTGGCTATGGTCGGAGGTCTTTCTTCATGTTCCGGCAAGGAGGTGAACAGATTTGCACACTGTCCGTCATCACGCCATCCGTCCTGAGAAGCAGCAGGCTGTCGCCGAGCTCAAGGAGGCGATGAGCAAGGCGAAGAGCGTGGTGCTTGCCGACAACAAGGGCCTGACCGTCGCGCAGGTGACCAAGCTGCGCCGCGAGCTGCGGGCGGCCGGCGTGGAGCTGAAGGTGGCCAAGAACACCCTCATCCGGATCGCCGCCCAGGAGATGGGCATCGAGGGGTTGGACCCGTACCTGCACGGTACCACCACCCTGGCCTTCTCGTATGAGGACGAGGCGTCCGGTGCGAAGAAGATCCGCGAGTTCTTCGCCAAGGACCGCGATCCCAAGTTCGTGATGAAGGCCGGCATCCTCGAGGGCAAGGTTCTCGACGAGAACGGCGTCAAGGAGCTCGCCGACCTGCCGAGCCGGGAGGTGCTGCTCGCCCAGGTGCTGGGTGGCATTCAGGCTCCGCTGCAGGGTGTCGCCGGCGCCATCAACGGCCTGCTGTCCAGCTTCGCCTATGCGCTCGACGCTCGCATCCGCCAGCTGGAGGGTGCCGAGGCCTAGACCGGATTTTCAATTTCATGCAAGTATAAGGAGGTTCCCCACATGTCCAAGGCTGCTGAGGTTATCGAGATCATCAAGGGCATGACCGCCCTCGAGCTGAAGGAACTGAAGGAGCTGTTCGAGGAGACCTTCGGCGTTACCGCCGCTGCCCCCGTGGCTGTCGCCGCCGCCGGCCCTGCTGCCGCCGCTGCTCCGGCCGCTGAGGAGAAGACCGAGTTCGACGTGATCCTGAAGGCCGCCGGCGCCAACAAGATCGGCGTCATCAAGGTCGTCCGTGAGCTGACCGGCCTGGGCCTCAAGGAGGCCAAGGACCTGGTTGACGGCGCTCCCAAGCCCGTCAAGGAGAAGGTCTCCAAGGCCGACGCCGACGCCGTGGCCGCCAAGCTCAAGGAGGCCGGCGCAGAGGTCGAGGTCAAGTAAGCCTTGCCGAGAAAGGAGGGTTGGGGATGCGCTCTCGGGCGCGACCCCAACCCTCTAGTCCTTTACGTGTGAATGTAGAAACGGGCCGGATCCGGAGGGTCCGCCCGCAGATTCAACCTCGCTTGACAGCACTTACCTTGCATGGTACCATGATAACTTGCCACCAAAGCGTCGACTGGTCGCCACGCTACAACCGTTCCGCAGTCGTACACCGTCCGCTGCCACGGTCAGACCAGAAAACCGCCGTGCGCATGCATAATGTTTGGCTTCCAGGATATCAATAGAGAATGTCGTCCTGGAAATGCCACCCATGGACGGCTCAGCGATGCGGTGGTACTTTTTCTTTTTCGCACTGGGGTACGGTTTCTCCTGCCGGGGCGCAGGCTCCGGCCGGGAGAGTTTCACGATACATCGAGCGCTTCCGCGGTGGGCACTTCCAGACGGGGAGCTTCTTGATGGCCACCAAACAGAAGTGAGGAGGCCTGGACCGCATGCCGAAGATCGTGCAAGCTGGCAGGAGACAGCGGCTCAGCTTTGCCCGGATCGACGAGATCCTGGAGATGCCGAACCTGATCGAGCTGCAGCACAACTCCTATCAGTGGTTCCTGCGCGAGGGCCTGCAGGAGATGTTTCGGGACATCTCGCCCATTCAGGACTTCACGGGCAACCTGGTGCTCGAGTTCCTTGATTACAGCTTGGGCGAGCCGAAGTACTCCATGGAGGACTGCAAGGAGCGGGACGTCACTTATGCGGCGCCGCTGCGCGTGCGCGTCCGGTTGATCAATAAGGAAACCGGTGAGGTGAAGGAGCAGGAGGTGTTCATGGGCGACTTCCCGCTCATGACCCCGACCGGCACCTTCATCATCAACGGTGCGGAACGGGTTATCGTCTCCCAGCTGGTGCGGTCGCCCGGCGCCTACTTCTCCGAGCAGATCGACCCCTCGGGCAAGAAGCTGTACTTTGCGACGATGATCCCGAACCGGGGCGCCTGGCTGGAGTTCGAGTCTGACGTGAACGACGTGCTCTACGTGCGCGTCGACCGCACCCGCAAGCTCCCTGCCACCATACTACTGCGCGCCCTGGGCTACAGTTCCGACCAGGAGATCGTTGACGCCGTCGGTGATTCGGAGTACATCCGCCGCACCCTGGAGAAGGACGGCACCGACTCCGAGGACGAGGCCCTGATCGAGATCTACAAGCGCCTTCGCCCGGGCGAGCCGCCTGCGGTGGACAACGCCCGGCAGCTGCTCGAGACCTTGTTCTTCGAGCCGAAGCGCTACGACCTGCTCAACGTGGGCCGCTACCGGCTCAACAAAAAGCTTGCCCTCAGGCGCCGCATTGTAGGCACGTTCACCGTCGATCGCATCGTGGCGCCCGAGACGGGCGAGATCCTTGCCGAGCCCGGCACGCAGATCGACAAGCGGCTGGCCGAGAAGATCGACGCCGCCGGGATCGAGTCCCTGAACGTGAAGCTGCGGGACGGCGCTGTCGTGCGGGTGGTCTCCAACGGCCAGCCCGACATGAAGCAAAAGACCATCCTGCGGCAGGACATTGTCGCCATCATGAACTATATGGTCACGCTGTTCAAGGGGCTGGGCAGCGTGGATGACATTGACCACCTGGGCAACCGGCGGGTGCGCTCCGTTGGCGAGCTGCTGCAGAACCAGTTCCGCATCGGCCTGGCCCGCATGGAGCGCGTCGTCAAGGAGCGCATGACCATCCAGGACGTGGACATCATCACGCCTCAGGCGCTGATCAACATCCGCCCGGTCGTGGCGGCGGTGAAGGAGTTCTTCGGTTCCTCGCAGCTCTCCCAGTTCATGGACCAGACGAACCCGCTGGCCGAGCTGACCAACAAGCGCCGCCTCTCTGCCCTGGGCCCCGGCGGTCTCTCCCGGGAGCGGGCGGGCTACGAGGTCCGCGACGTTCACACCTCGCACTACGGCCGCATGTGCCCCATCGAGACGCCTGAAGGTCCGAACATCGGCCTGATCGGCGCGCTGGCTACCTACGCCCGCATCAACGAGTACGGGTTCATCGAGACGCCGTACCGCAAGGTCGACCACGAGACCGGCAAGGTGACCAACGAGATCGTCTACCTCACGGCCGACGAGGAGGACGAGAACGTCATCGCCCAGGCCAACGAGCCGGTGAACGAGGACGGCACCTTCGCCCGCGATCGCATCACCTGCCGTTACCGTGACGAGATTCTCCAGGTGCCGCCCAGTCAGGTCGACTTCATGGACGTGTCGCCGAAGCAGGTGGTCTCCATCGCAACGGCGCTGATCCCGTTCCTGGAGAACGACGACGCATCCCGAGCCCTGATGGGCTCCAACATGCAGCGCCAGGCGGTGCCGCTCCTGCGCACCGAGGCCCCCTACGTGGGCACGGGCATGGAGTACCGCTCGGCCTGGGACTCCGGCGTCTGCGTCATCGCCGAGAACGATGGCGTGGTACTGCGGGCGACGGCCTCGGAGGTCGTGGTCCAGTACGACGACCTGCAGGTGAAGAAGTACAAGCTGACCAAGTTCACCCGGTCCAACCAGGGCACCTGCATCAACCAGAAGCCCATCGTCCGGTCGGGGCAGCGGGTGCAGAAGGGCGACGTGCTCGCCGACGGCCCGTCCACCGACTACGGCGAACTGGCGCTGGGCCGGAACGTCCTCATCGCCTACATGTGCTATGAGGGCTACAACTACGAGGACGCCATCATCATCAACGAGCGGCTCGTGCGGGAGGACGTCTTCACCTCCATCCACATCGAGGAGCACGAGTGCGAGGCACGCGACACGAAGCTTGGGCCCGAGGAGATCACCCGCGACATCCCCAACGTGGGCGAGGACGTGCTGAAGGACCTGGACGAGCGCGGCATCATCCGCATCGGCGCCGAGGTGCGTCCCGGCGACATCCTCGTGGGCAAGGTCACCCCCAAGGGCGAGACCGAGCTGACCGCTGAGGAGCGGCTGCTGCGGGCGATCTTCGGCGAGAAGGCCCGCGAGGTGCGCGACACCTCGATGCGCGTGCCGCACGGCGAGTCGGGCATCGTCGTCGATGTGAAGGTCTTCACCCGTGAGAACGGCGACGAGCTCTCGCCCGGCGTAAACGAGCTCGTGCGCGTCTACATCGCCCAGAAGCGCAAGATCAGCCAGGGCGACAAGATGGCCGGCCGCCACGGTAACAAGGGCGTCATCTCGATCATCGTGCCGGAGGAGGATATGCCCTTCCTGCCCGACGGCACCCCCATTGAGATTATCCTTACGCCGCTGGGCGTGCCCTCTCGCATGAACATCGGCCAGATCATGGAGATCCACCTGGGGTGGGCGGCCAAGACCCTGGGCCAGCACGTGGCCACTCCGGTCTTCGACGGCGCCAACGAGGAAGACATCCGGAACATGCTGCTGAAGGCCCATCTGCCGCCCACCGGCAAGACGGTGCTGTTCAACGGCAAGACCGGCGAGCCCCTCGACAACGAGGTCACGGTCGGCTACAAGTACATGCTCAAGCTGCACCACCTGGTGGACGACAAGATTCACGCCCGCTCCACCGGCCCGTACTCCCTGGTCACCCAGCAGCCGCTGGGCGGCAAGGCGCAGTTCGGCGGCCAGCGCTTCGGCGAGATGGAGGTCTGGGCCCTGGAGGCCTACGGCGCCGCATACACGCTGCAGGAACTGCTCACTGTCAAGTCTGACGACGTGGTCGGCCGCGTGAAGACCTACGAGGCGATCGTCAAGGGCGAGAACGTGCCCGAGCCCGGCGTCCCCGAGTCGTTCAAGGTGCTGATCAAGGAGCTGCAGTCGCTCGGCCTCGACGTCAAGGTGCTCAACGAGAAGGACGAGGAGATCGAACTGCGTGAGCTGGACGACGACATGGACGTCACCGGCCGTGAACTCGACATCCCCGCCCTGGGCGGCGACGAGTTCCCGGCGGAGGAGGCCCGCCAGCCGGAGTCCGGCACGGAGGCCGATAACGCCGAGGAGCAGCCGGATGAAGAGGCTGAGGAAGAGGACGACGACGCCCCGATCAACCCCGAGGAACTCGAGAAGGTCGCCGGCGCCCTCAAGAACGCCGCCCGGTCCATGCCCGGCGACCTGGCGTCGGCCCGGCGGGCGCTTCCCGGCGAAGACGACCTCGACGAGGAGGAGCTCTTCGACAGCGGCGACGGGGAGTCGGAGGAGGAGGACGACTTCGGGCCTGCGCCGGTGCGCGGCCGGAAGGCCGCCGCACGGCGCCGCCGCGGCGAGTTGGACGACCTGGACGACCTCGGTGGGGAGGACTTCGGTGCTTCGGAGGCCGACGACGAGGACGACTATTACGGAGGCCGGACTCGCCGCCGCCGTCAGGACGACCTCGACGACGATGATGAGTAGGGGAGGATGCTGATCGATGCTCGACGTCAACTACTTTGACTCCATCCGGATCGGGCTGGCCTCTCCTGAACGCATTCGGCAGTGGTCCCGCGGCGAGGTGAAGAAGCCGGAGACCATCAACTACCGCACGCTGCGGCCCGAGCGCGAGGGGCTCTTCTGCGAGAAGATCTTCGGGCCGACCCGCGACTGGGAGTGCCATTGTGGCAAGTACAAGCGGGTCCGGTACAAGGGCATCGTCTGCGACCGCTGCGGCGTTGAGGTTACCCGGGCCAAGGTGCGCCGGGAGCGCATGGGGCACATCGAGCTGGCCGCTCCGGTGTCTCACATCTGGTACTTCAAGGGAATCCCCTCCCGCATGGGGCTGATTCTGGACATCAGCCCCCGGGCGCTGGAGAAGGTGCTCTACTTCGCGTCGTACATCGTCACCGACCCTGGCGATACGCCGCTGATGGAGAAGCAGCTGCTGACGGAGAACGAGTACCGCGAGTACCGGGAGAAGTACGGCAACGCCTTCAAGGCGGGGATGGGCGCCGAGGCCATCAAGGTTCTGCTGCAGAAGCTCGACCTGGAGAAGCTCTCGGCTGAACTCCGCCAGGAGCTGAAGACCGTCTCCGGCCAGCGCAAGATCCGGGCCATCCGCCGCCTGGAGGTCGTCGAGGCCTTCCGCAAGTCCGGCAATAAGCCGGAGTGGATGATCCTCGACGTGATCCCGGTGATCCCCCCCGACCTGCGGCCCATGGTTCAGCTGGACGGCGGCCGGTTCGCCACCTCTGACCTGAACGACCTCTACCGCCGGGTGATCAACCGGAACAACCGCCTGAAGCGGCTCCTGGACCTGGGTGCGCCGGACATCATCGTCCGCAACGAGAAGCGCATGCTCCAGGAGGCCGTCGACGCCCTGATCGACAACGGCCGCCGCGGCCGCCCGGTGACGGGTCCCGGAAACCGGCCGCTCAAGTCGCTCTCCGACATGCTGAAGGGCAAGCAGGGCCGCTTCCGCCAGAACCTGCTGGGCAAGCGCGTCGACTATTCCGGCCGTTCCGTTATCGTGGTCGGCCCGCACCTGAAGCTGCATCAGTGCGGCCTGCCCAAGGAGATGGCCCTTGAGCTGTTCAAGCCCTTCGTCATGAAGAAGCTGGTCAACGACGGCTACGCCCACAACATCAAGAGCGCCAAGCGCATGGTGGAGCGGGTGAAGCCCGAGGTCTGGGACGTCCTCGAGGACGTCATCAAGGAGCACCCGGTGATGCTGAACCGGGCCCCGACCCTGCACCGCCTGGGCATCCAGGCGTTCGAGCCCGTGCTGGTCGAGGGCCGCGCCATCCAGATCCACCCCCTGGTCTGCACCGCGTACAACGCGGACTTCGACGGCGACCAGATGGCGGTGCACGTGCCGCTGTCGGCGGAGGCGCAGGCCGAGGCCCGGATCCTGATGCTGGCCGCGCACAACATCCTGAACCCCAAGGACGGCGCCCCGGTCATCACGCCGTCCAAGGACATGCTGCTGGGTTCCTACTACCTCACCCTGCCCAAGCCGGAGTCTGAGCCCAAGATGCGCTTCTCGCATCCCCACGAGGCGCTTCTCGCCTACCAGAACGGCCTGGTGGAGCTGCACGACTGGGTGGAGATCCGCTTCCCCGAGCCGCCGAAGGATCTCGAGCCGGGTTCGGAGGAGTGGTGGGAGCACCCGGACAACTGGAACACCGCTTCCGGCAAGCGGATCAAGACGACGGTCGGCCGCATGATCTTCAACGAGATCCTGCATCCGAAGCTCCGCTACCGCAACACCACCATCGAGAAGAAGCAGATGGGCAAGATCATCGACGATGCCTACCGCAAGCTGGGCACCGTGAAGACGGCGGAGCAGACCGACAAGATCAAGGAGCTGGGCTTCCAGTACGCCACCCGTTCGGGCGCGACCATCGCCATCTCCGACATCCGCGTGCCGGGTGAGAAGGCCCGGATTCTCGCCGAGGCCGAACGCAAGGTCGAGGTGGTCGAGCGCAACTACAAGCGTGGTCTCATCACCAACGACGAGCGCTACCAGCAGGTCATCAAGATCTGGTCCGACGCCAAGGACGAGGTCACCAAGACGCTGGTCGACAGCATGGACGACTTCAACCCGGTCAACATGATGATGAAGTCCGGCGCCCGCGGCAACATCTCGCAGATTACGCAGCTGGCCGGCATGCGCGGCCTCATGGCAGACCCGTCAGGCAAGATCGTCGAACTGCCGGTGAAGGCCAACTTCCGTGAGGGCCTCACCGTCCTGGAGTACTTCCTCTCGACGCACGGCACCCGCAAGGGCCTCGCCGACACGGCCCTCCGCACGGCGGACTCGGGCTACCTGACCCGCCGCCTGGTCGATGTGGCGCAGGACGTGATTGTACGCGAGGAAGACTGCGGCACCACGGCCGGCATCACCTGGACCGAGGAGGTCGACGCCGCCGGCAACGTCGTGGAGCCGATCACCCCGCACATCGTGGGGCGCGTCGCCCTGAACGACATCGTCCATCCCGAGACGGGCGAGATCATCGTCTACGCCAACGAGATGATCGACGAGGACCTGGCGGAGCAGATTCTGAAGGCCGGCATCAAGGAGGTCACCATCCGTTCGGTGCTGACCTGCCGCACCCGGTTCGGCGTCTGCCAGGCCTGCTACGGCCGCAACCTGGCGACGGGCCGCCTGGTCGACGTGGGCGAGGCCGTCGGCATCATCGCTGCACAGTCGATTGGCGAGCCGGGCACGCAGCTCACGATGCGTACCTTCCACACCGGCGGTGTGGCCGGGGACGACATCACCCAGGGTCTCCCCCGCGTGGAGGAGCTCTTCGAGGCCCGCAAGCCGAAGGGCCAGGCGGTCATCGCCGAGCTGGACGGCGAGGTCTCCATCACGGAGAACAAGGGCCGGCGCGAGATCACCATCACGTCGGAGGACGGCGAGTCGGTGACCTACGCCATCCCGTACGGCGCCCGTGTGAAGGTGCGGCCGGGCCAGGTGGTGGAGGCCGGCGACGAGCTGACCGAGGGCTCGGTGAACCCTCACGACCTGCTGCGGGTGAAGGGCCTGCGCGGCGTGCAGCATTACCTGCTGCGTGAGGTGCAGAAGGTTTACAACCTGCAGGGTGTGGACATTAACGACAAGCACATCGAGGTCATGGTCCGCCAGATGCTGCGCAAGGTGAAGGTGGAGGATCCCGGCGATACCGAACTGCTGCCGGGCAGCTTCATCGACATCTTCGAGTTCGAGGACGAGAACGAGCGGGTGATCATGGAGGGCGGCGTGCCCGCCGTCGCCCGGCCGATGCTCCTCGGCATCACCAAGGCCTCCCTGGCCACCGACTCCTTCCTCTCGGCGGCCTCCTTCCAGGAGACGACCCGCGTGCTGACCGATGCGGCCATCAAGGGTCGGCGGGACCCGCTGCTCGGCCTGAAGGAGAACGTCATCATCGGCAAGCTGGTTCCGGCCGGCACCGGCATGGGCCGGTACCGGGGCATCAAGGTCTACACCGAGGAAGACGTGTACGGCGAGCACCTCGAGGGTGCGGACGACTAGCAGCAAAAGGCCCGGCTGCCGCAACAGGCAGCCGGGCCTTTCACACGGCATCCCGGGATGGACCGCTCAGCGGAGGACGAAGCGTTCGGCAAACGCCCAGAACTCCCTCCGCTCCTCCCGGGCCAAGTGCGGCCCGACCAGGCTGTCGAACCAGCCCTCCGTCACGGCCTCACCCCCCATCTGCAGCTGTTCACCCCATATACCGCGCTGGTAGGTGAAAAGTCTCCGTCAGGATGATCTCACCAGTGCGCGCCCTTGCGTTTCACGCCGTTTTTCGGTACCATTGCTCTGCATTTGCGACGGACTGCGGCCGCAGACCCTGCGACGCCTGGATCGTTGGGCGCGCAGGGCCCTCTTGTCACAGGGGGGAAGCCCACCTTGAGCGAGCACTACTACACCAACCGGCCGAGTGCGGCCCACGAGGAGACAAGCTTCAACACCACGCTGCGCGGGATGAGCTTTCGTTTCGTCACCGACGCCGGCGTCTTCTCACGGGACCGGGTCGATTTCGGATCGCTTCTATTACTAGAGACCATGCGGATCGGCGCGGCCGACACGGTGCTCGACCTGGGCTGCGGCTACGGGCCGATAGGCATGGTCGCCGCCCGCCTGGCGCCGCAAGGCTACATCTATATGGTCGACGTCAACGAGCGGGCGGTGGAGCTGGCCCGCCGGAACCTCGCAGCCAACGGCATCGCCAACGCCGAGGTGCGGGTGGGCGACGGGCTGGCGGCGGTGCAGGGCATCGCCTTCGACACCATCCTGACCAACCCGCCGATCCGGGCCGGAAAGGCCACCGTCTACCGGTTGCTCGAGGAGGCCCATGCGGCGCTGAAGCCCGGCGGCACCCTCTGGGTGGTCGTCCAGACCAAGCAGGGTGCACCGAGCATGAAGCGCAAGCTTGCGGAGCTGTTTGGCAACGTGACCGATGTGGATCGCAAGGCAGGGTACCACGTCCTCGCCGCCCGGCGGTGAGCCTGGTCGAAAACGGGCGATTGCGGGAGACAGCGCGCGGAAAAGCCCGCTGGCGCCGAATATGCGCGGGTTTTTCTTGACTCGCGCCTGGGCCCTGAGTACAATATGAAAGTGTGCCTGTGCAGGAGGTTTTTGGGGCGATGAGCTTGGAGCGATTGAAGACAGCGACCAAGAAGACCATCGGAACCAAACAGACTGTAAAGGCCATAGCGAAGGGGCAGGCTCGTGTCGTGTTCGTCGCCGGCGATGCCGAGGAGCACGTGCTCCGGGGCGTGCTGGAGGCAGCGCACGAGAAGGGCCTGGAGGTTCAGCGGGTTGAATCGATGGTGGCGTTGGGCAAGGCCTGCGGGATCGAGGTTGGCGCTGCCGCCGCCGCGATCCTGGAGGGGTAGTCCGCCACCTCCCTCTTTCAGCCAGCATATCTCGGAAGGAGGTGCGTTCTGTGCCGACCATTAACCAGCTCGTCCGTCAGGGCCGCCAGACCATGAGCGAGAAGTCCAACTCGCCGGCTCTCAAGGGGAACCCCTTCAAGCGGGGCGTCTGCACCGTGGTGAAGACCACCACCCCGAAGAAGCCGAACTCGGCGCTGCGGAAGATCGCCCGTGTCCGCCTCTCCAACAACATCGAGGTCACGGCGTACATTCCGGGCATCGGCCACAACCTGCAGGAGCACTCTGTGGTGCTCGTCCGCGGCGGCCGCGTCAAGGACCTGCCTGGCGTCCGCTACCACATCGTCCGCGGTGCGCTCGATGCCGCCGGTGTGGCCAACCGGATGCAGGGCCGTTCCAAGTACGGCGCCAAGAGGAAGAAGGCCGCAGCCAAGAAGTAAGTAGGCCGGGGGCGGGGAGAGTAACCGAAACCCTTCGGCGAAGATGGCGGATGGGCTGCCCTCGGGCGGCCTGCCGACTCGCCGCCCAGAGTTAGTGGAAAGAAAGGGGTACTCGTATGCCGCGTCGCGGACATGTACCGAAGCGCGAGGTGCTGCCGGATCCGATCTACAACTCGGAGCTGGTCACCCGCGTGATCAACAAGATCATGCTGCACGGCAAGAAGGGCCTTGCCCAGCGCATCTTCTACAACGCCATCAACCGGGCCAGCGAGAAGGTCGGCAAGGAGCCGATGGAAGTGCTGGAGGGTGCGCTCAAGAACATCATGCCCGTGCTCGAGGTCCGGCCTCGCCGCGTTGGCGGCGCTACCTACCAGGTGCCGATGGAGGTCCGCCCGGAGCGGCGCCAGGCCCTGGGCATCCGGTGGCTGGTCAACTACGCTCGCGCGCGTGGGGAGCGCACCATGGAAGAGCGGCTGGCCGCCGAGCTGGTGGATGCGTACAACAACACCGGCGGTGCAGTGAAGAAGCGCGAAGAGGTCCACAAGATGGCCGAGGCCAACAAGCCCTTCGCTCACTATCGCTGGTAGTTGCAGAACCTGCATTTTAGCGCAAAGGGGGGTGTCTGATGTCTCGGCAGGTTACACTGGATAAGCTCCGCAACATCGGCATCATGGCGCACATTGACGCCGGCAAGACGACGACGACGGAGCGCATCCTGTTCTATACGGGCCGTACCCACAAGCTGGGCGAGGTCCACGAGGGCGCTGCCACCATGGACTTCATGGTCCAGGAGCAGGAGCGCGGCATCACGATTCAGTCCGCCGCTACGACCTGCAACTGGAAGAACCACCGAATCAACATCATCGACACGCCCGGACACGTGGACTTCACGGTGGAGGTTGAGCGCTCGCTGCGCGTGCTGGACGGCGCCGTGGCGGTGTTCTGTGCCAAGGGCGGCGTGGAGCCGCAGTCCGAGACCGTGTGGCGGCAGGCCGACAAGTACGGGGTTCCCCGCATGGCCTACGTCAACAAGATGGACACCATCGGGGCCGACTTCTATCGGGTTGTGCAGATGATGAAGGACCGGCTGAACGCACGGCCTGTTCCGATTCAACTGCCCATCGGCTCTGAGGATACCTTCCGGGGGCTTGTGGACCTGGTCCGCAACATCGCAATCGTGTACTACGACGACCTGGGTAAGGACATCCGCGAGGAGCCGGTTCCTGAGGATATGCGGGACCTGGTGGAAAAGTACCGCACCGAGATGATCGAGGCGGCCACTGAGGCGGACGACGCCCTGATGGAGAAGTACCTGATGGGCGAGGAGCTGACCGTGGAAGAGATCAAGGCCGGCCTGCGCAAGCTGACCGTGGCCTGCAAGATCTCGCCGGTCTGCTGCGGCTCGTCGTACAAGAACAAGGGCGTTCAGCCCATGCTCGATGCGGTGATCGACTACATGCCGTCGCCGCTGGACGTGCCGCCGATTCAGGGCGTTGACCCCGAGACCGGCGAAGCCGTGGAGCGGAAGGCCGACGACAACGAGCCGTTCTCCGCACTGGCGTTCAAGGTCGTCACCGACCCGTTCGTGGGCCGGCTCTGCTTCATCCGGGTCTACTCCGGGCGGCTGCAGAGCGGCAGCTACGTGATGAACGCCACCAAGGGCAAGCGGGAGCGGGTGGGCCGTCTGGTGCAGATGCACGCCAACCACCGCGAGGAGATCGAGGCGGTGGAGACCGGCGACATCGCCGCCGTGGTGGGCCTGAAGGACACCGGCACCGGCGACACCCTCTGCACGGACGCAGCCCCGGTCATCCTCGAGTCCATGGAGTTCCCCGAGCCGGTGATCGAACTGGCCGTGGAACCCAAGACGAAGGCCGACCAGGATAAGCTGAGCCAGGCGCTGCTCAAGCTGGCGGAGGAAGACCCGACCTTCCGGATGTACACGAACCAGGAGACGGGCCAGACCATCATCGCCGGCATGGGCGAGCTGCACCTGGAGATCATCGTCGACCGGCTCCAGCGTGAGTTCAAGGTCGGCGTGAACGTCGGCAAGCCGCAGGTCTCCTACCGCGAGACGATCAAGGCGCGGGTGGAGAACGTCGAGGGCCGGTTCGTCCGGCAGTCCGGCGGCCGCGGCCAGTACGGCCACGCCGTGATCAACCTGGAGCCGGGCGAGCCCGGAAGCGGCTTTGTTTTCGAGAACAAGATCGTCGGCGGTGTCATTCCGAAGGAGTACATCGCCCCGGTGGAGCAGGGCATCAGAGAGGCCCTTCAGAACGGCGTCCTCGCCGGCTTCCCGGTGATCGACGTCAAGGTCCAGCTGGTCTTCGGCTCCTACCACGAGGTCGACTCCTCGGAGGCCGCCTTCAAGATCGCAGGCTCCATGGCCTTCAAGGCCGCCGCCCAGAAGGCCCAGCCGGTGCTCCTCGAGCCCTACATGAAGGTCGAGGTCACCGTGCCGGAGGAGTACATGGGCGACGTGATCGGCGACCTCAACTCCCGGCGCGGCCGCATCGAGGGCATGGAAGCCAGGGCCGGCGCCCAGGTCATCCGGGCGCAGGTGCCTCTGGCCGAGATGTTCGGCTACGCGACCGATCTTCGTTCCCGGACCCAGGGCCGTGGCGTCTACTCGATGCAGTTTGACCACTACGAGGAAGTGCCTCCGAACGTGGCCAAGCCGATCATCGAGAAGGCCCAGGGCAAGGCATAAACCCTCAAGAAGAGAACGGTTGGTAAGGAGGAGTATCCGCTCATGGCTAAGCAGAGGTTTGAGCGTACCAAGCCGCACGTGAACATCGGCACCATTGGCCACGTGGACCATGGCAAGACCACCCTGACCGCGGCGATCACCAAGGTCCTCGCCGAGAAGGGCAGGGCCCAGTTCATGGCCTATGACGCGATCGACAAGGCCCCCGAGGAGCGCGAG
>Ga0134090_1000141_pt1 | contig 76359 bp, 73 predicted proteins | sample 1_4taG_FD_94453 | JGI IMG/M metagenome (GOLD analysis project Ga0134090, IMG submission 94453) | Switchgrass degrading microbial communities from high solid loading bioreactors in New Hampshire, USA - 1_4_20_6_A1 metaG | ecosystem: Engineered > Bioreactor > Semi-continuous > Anaerobic >...
ACGCCGCCAGCGTTCGTCCTGAGCCAGGATCAAACTCTCCGTAGAAAAGTTTGCTCGGCTCTCTTTGGAGTCTTCGACTCGCTTGGCTTTGCTCTCTGCACTGTCTAGTTTTCAAGGTTCGAGTCGCTGCCGTCAGGCGACAGCTTGTTTAGTTTAGCACGTTTGCCGGGCCGGCGTCAACCGTTTAGATCTTGCCATTTGACCCAGCGAACCGTGTGCGCCCCCCGTGAAGGGGTGGACGCTTAGTTTAGTCGAGAACCGTGCGTGGCGTCAACAACCAATCCCTGGCGGAGCACCCACACGCTCTCTCGACCGGCGCCGCTCGGTGGCGGCGATAGCTATCTTACGACGCGCACCGCGCTCCGGTCAACACCCCATAAGCGCCATTGCTGCATCCGGAATCTTGCGGCGATCAGACCGTGTCGTCCTCGTGTGCGCCGTTCCGCCATGCGGCGTACTGCCGGGCCAGCTGGCGGATGCGGGAGTCGACCCGGTCGAAAAGACTGCCCGGCGCGAAGCGCCCGCCCGCGTCCCGCTCGCCCGCCGACAGGCCGGTGAGGATCTCGATGGCTTCTTCGATCGTGTCGGTCGCCCACACGTGAAAGCGCCCCTGCTCCACTGCCGCGACCACGTCGTCGTCCAGCATGAGGTTGTGGAGGTTCTGACGGGGGATCACCACGCCCTGTCGACCCGTCAGGCCAAGCTCGGCGCAGACCCGGAAGAAGCCCTCCACCTTCTCGTTCACGCCGCCGATCGGCTGGATCTCCCCCCGCTGGTTGACCGATCCCGTCACCGCTATGGACTGCTTGACGGGCACGTCTGCCAGTGCGGACAGCAGCGCGATAAGCTCGGCCACCGAGGCGCTGTCTCCATCGATGGGAAGGTACGACTGCTCGAACGCGATGGAGGCCGAGAAAGTCAGCGGCTTGTCTTGGCCGAAGCGGTCACCCAGGTAGCCGATCAGCGTCAGCAGCCCCTTGTCGTGGATCTGACCCGACATGGCCACCTCCCGCTCGATGTGGAGCACACCCTTCTGCCCCATGAACACCCGGGCTGTGATCCGCCGCGGCGAACCGAAGCGGTAGTCGCCCCGCTGCATGACCGTGAGGCCGTTCACCTGGCCCACGACCTGCCCGGAGACGTCGATGAGCAGCGTGCCCCGGCGGATCTGCTCGAGTAGGTGGCGCTCCGGCAGCGAGGAGCAATCTGCCTTCGCCCGGACCGCCTGACGCACGTGTGGGGAGTCCACCACCGGGCTGCCGGCGAGCGCCGCCCAGGCGTCGGCCTCGTAGATGACCTCCACCACTTCATTGAAGCGGGCAGAAAGCTTCGTCTGGTCCTCGCTGAGACGGTGACTGTGGCTCAGCACCTGAGCGACGCCCGCAGCGGTCATGTCCCGCAGCCGCTCCCTGCGGCACACGCTGGCGATGAAGCTGGCATAGCCCGCCACGTTCTGCTCGTTGGCCTCCATGCCTGTCTCGAACTCGGCCCTGAACTTGAACTGCTTCCGGAAGGCCTCATCCACTGCGTAGAGCGCGTGGTAGAGCTGGGCGCTGCCGATCAGGATCACCTTCAGATTGAGCGGAACCGGCTCCGGGCGGAGCAGCGCGACCGGCAGCACCCGATTCTCCGCCCCCGGCGCCTCGATGCGCACCTCCTGCATCGCCAGGGCACGCTTCAGCGCATCCCATGCGGTCGCGCTGGCCAGGAGGTCCGCTGCCTGCAGGATCAGGTAGCCGCCGTTGGCGCGGTGCACCGCACCGGCCTTGATCTGCAGGTGGCGGTTGCCCGGCCCGTCATCCTCCGCGACGTACTCAGCCTTGCCGAAGAGGTTCACGTAGGTCGGGTTCGGCTCGATGACCACCGGCGCGCCGCCTGCCGGGTCATTCGCCACCAGCAGGTTCACCCGGAAGCGAGCGAAGGGATCGGTCGGGCGGGCCACCTCCTCGGCCCCGCGGGACGGGATGGCCGGATCGATCAGTTCCAGCGCCATACGGTCAAGCCAGGAAGCGAGCGCCGGCACCCCGGGGAACCGCGCCTTGAGGGCGTCGATCATCGGGCCCAGGGCGCCTCCGGTGACCTCGCGGTCCAGCCGCCGCAGTTCGGCCCGCACCGCCTTCTCCACCTCCCAGGCCCGACGTCCGGCCTCGGCCACGGCCCGTTGAATCTCCTGGGCCCGGGCAGTGATCTCCCTCCGCTCCGCGCTGGAGAGCGACTCGAACTGCTCGCCGGTCATCGGCTGACCATCTCGCAGCGGCACCGGAACGATCCCGTGATCGGTATGCGTGAGGCCGAAGTCGTGGGCGCTGGCCAGCTGCTCCAACTCAAGCATGGCTTGCTCCGTCTGCTGCTGGGCTGCCCGGAGGAGCTCGTCGCGCCGGCCCTGATGCTCGGGCCCGGCGATGGCACGGGCGGCGATGCGCTGTGCGTCGGCGATGACCTCATCCATCGCGCGGACCAGGCTGGCCCCGGTACCGGCCGGCAGCGCAATGGCCAGCGGCTCATCCGGACGGTCGAAGTTATGCACGTAGACCCAGTCCTGTGCAGAGGGTTCGCCGGCCGCCCGGGCGCGGACCAAAGAGGACGTATAGCTCGTCTTGCCCGTACCTGCGGGGCCGGCGACATAGACGTTGTAGCCCGGGCTGCGGAGCGAAAGGCCAGACTCCAGTGCGCGCACTGCCTCCTCCTGGCCGACGAGGCCCTTCAGTTCGGGTAGCTCGGCGGTGGTGGCGAAGCCCAGCCGGGCCGGATCCCACGTTCTGCGCAACTGGCTTGCTGCGACGGCGAGCCGCTTCCGCATGTGTGCACCCTCCCCTGTCCCGCAGTTCTGGGTAGAATATTTGGCCTTCGCGATCTGCGGTCCTTCCAGATGGTGTGCGCCCATGCGCAGATGCGGACGGAGGCGCCCGAGGATCCACCATCGCGATAACGTGAAAAGGCGACCGATCTCGCCTGGTCTCCGCGCTCAACAGCCGCCCAGGGAAGTCGACAGGCACGCACAGACGGAGTAAACTCCTTGAGGTCTCATTCGCCGCTGCGACCGGCGCCGCAGCATCACCTGGCAGCGGAAAGGAGAGGGACATGTACCGGGTTGCTCCAGTCGACTCGCTGGCATTGGCACAGAGCCTGAGTGCCCTGGAGGCGGCGGGCACGCCGGTGCCCTCTGCAGGTGCATGGCTGGCCGAGGGCAACATCGGGTTCGCGGCTCTCGATGAGCAGGGGCCTGTCGGCGGGATCCTCCTCATTCCCTGCCGCCGCGTTCTGAACCGCGTGCAGAAGTACCGCACGGAGTGGTTCTACGTGCGCCCGGACCACCGCAACCGGGGTCTGGGCCGCCGCCTCGCCGAGGCCGCAGCCGCCGAGGCGTGCCGGAACGGCGCCTCCACGATCCTGGTCGCAGTCCACCCCGACAACCACCATGGGCTCGCCTGGTCTGACTCGCTGCCCCGGGTGGAAGGGCTCGGCTTCGTGGTCTCGTTGGATCGCTGCGGCCTTCAATGATCACTGATCACTCAGCGAAACAGTGAAAGGCGGGCACCCTGCAGGGTGCCCGCCCTATGTCGTTCTGACCGGCTACAGAGCGACGATGAAGAAGAAAACGGCCATCAGGACCAGACCGATCGGCACGCCGGTCCTGGCCCACTCCTTGGAGCCGATCTTGAGCTTGCTGGCCGAGACGATGTTCGGGATGTTCCCGGGGATCAACATGCCGCCGCTGATCAGCAGTCCCATCAGCACTGCCTTCACCTGCGTGAGGCTCATGGCCGGGCTCAGTTCCGCCGCCGTCAGCGTGGCGTTGTCCAGAACTGCCGAGACCATGTTGATCCAGTACAGCGCCTGGCTGGGCAGGCCGAGCACGTAGGCATCGATGAGCGGCTTGAAGCCCTCGCCGAGGAACGTCAGTGCCATGACGAAGAGGTAGATCTTCAGGGCGCGGATCACCACGTCCTTGTAGCTCTCTTCGGCGGCTCCCTCCGCTGCGGAGCCGGCCTCGGCTGCCGCAGCCCCGGGACGCCCCTTCAGGAAGAAGCCGGCGAAAATGCCCAGGCCGACCACGGTCGAGATGACGTAGACACCGATCGTCCGCATGAGATACCAGAAGTCGGCGTTCATCTTTGAAATCGCAATCGTGGCCAGCGGCTCACCAAGGGGCGTGAGCGCGGCCCCGAGGCCGATGGCGAAGCAGGAGAGGATGACGAAGTTGACCTCCGACTTTCGGTCAAGCTTCAGGGCGCTGACAACCTCCACGAGCACCAGCGAGGCGATGATCGCCGTGATGACACTGGAAGCCAGGCCCAACACCACGATGACCAGGAAGGCGAAGACCTTGAACGGCACCACGCGCAGCGTCGCCTGAATACCCGCCTGAAGCCGGGACTGGAGGAGCTTGAACAGGATGCCGGCAATCAGAACGGCGGCAGAAATCATGATGGGCTCCTCAAGCGCCTTCAGGATCAGGTGCTGGTCCATCACGCCGCTGATCAGGGCGGCGGCCACGCCCATGGCGAACAGGAAGATCTCCAGCTGGTGCTCGACAGCCTTGAACAGGAATGGCAGGGTCAACACGAGCAGCAGAATGACTATGAGTCCTGGAATGACGATTGCCTCAGCCAACGTGTGCGTCCTCCTCAGCGAGCAGCCAGTTCACATGGCTCCTCTCTCATACAATCGTATGATCACCATTTTCGGGGGTCAAGCTCTTTGGTGACCAGAAATTTCGTGGATAGGATCGCTTCAGAGCGATCCTACCCACCGTTCTCCCTGGTTCAAGCTGCGGCTGTGCCCCATGAGTGCGAGAACATCCGCGCGTCCGTACCGCTCACGGAACAGACTCCAGTACAGGTACTCCTCCTTGGATGCGAATGGCAGGCCCCGAGGGCTCCGCTCCCGGGCCAGTTCGGCATCCGTTACCTCCTGATCTGCGTACCGCGCCAGCGCAGGACCCACTCCCGTGCCGATGGAGAACTTTTCCTTGCTGCGCCACACCGCCGCCGGCGGCAGGTACCGCTCAGCCACCGAGCGCAAGATCCACTTCCCTTCGCCGCCCCGGCGCTTCAACCGGGGAGCGATGCGGGCGGCCAGGCGCAGCATCTCCCGGTCCAGGAACGGCGCCCGGGCCGCCAGGCCGTGTGCCATCGTCATGCGGTCGACCCGCTGCAGCCCTGTGTTGTGCATGCCGGCGGTGATCTCGTGTAGCTCGTCCGCAAGCCCCCGCCAGTCCCCATCGAACTCGGCCAGGTAATGATAGCCGGCGAACAGCTCATCGGCGCCCTCGCCGGAGAGCACCACCTTCACGTGCTCCGCCGCCAGTTCAGAGGCGAAGTACGTGGGGATGGCGCTCCGCACCAGCGCAGGGTCGCACGACTCCAGGGCCTCGATCACCCGGGGAAGGGCATCCACGATCTCCTTCTCCGTCAGCACCCGCTCATGGTGGATGGCGCCCAGAGATGCAGCCAAGTGCCGTGCCATTTCCAGGTCGGCCGACCCCTCCAGCCCTACCGCGAAGGTGTGCAGTTCCCCTTCCAGGTGCTGCCGCGCAACAGCTGCCACCAGGCTGGAGTCGATCCCGCCGCTCAGGAAGAAGCCCACCGGCACGTCGGCGATCAGGCGCCTGCGCACGGCATCGCGGAGGGTGCTGTCAAGCGCGTCGGCCACCGCCGCCTCCGCTGCCCACTCGCCCGCTGGGAGGGGAACCCGGCCATAGGCGACCGCGGCCTCGCCCTCCCGCCAGCGGTGGCCGGGGGCGAACTCCCGCACATGTGCAACCTCCGAGACCAGCGCCTTGATCTCGGAAGCGAAGAGCAGGTTGCCCTCGGCGTCCTCCCCCCAGTACAGCGGCCGGATGCCCAGCGTGTCGCGGGCAAGGAAAAGCCCCTCCTCCTCGCTCCAGATCGCCAGGGCGAATGCGCCGTCCAGCCGCTCGACACAGCTGGACCCGTACTCCTCATACAGATGCAGGACCACTTCTGCATCCGACTGCGTCCTGAAGGTGTGCCGCCCTGCCAGCTCCTGCCGGAGGGCACGGTGATTGTAGATCTCGCCGTCCATCGCCAGCCACAGGCTCCCGTCCTCGCTCACCAGCGGCTGCCCGCCGCCTGTTACGTCGACGGTGGCCAGGCGGGCGTGCCCCAGGCCGAAGCCGGAGGCGGTGGTCCAGATGCGCCGCCCGTCCGGCCCCCGGTGCGCCTGTGCCGCCAACATCCGCCCGATCCGGGCCGGTTCAGCCCTGCCGACGATGCCTGCGATCCCACACATTCGTCAGCTACCTCCCCTTCACCAGTTTTCCGGCCAGCACCCGGGCGATGCGCTCCGCCTCGCCCAGGGACCTGCACGCCTGCCGGTCGAACGCTCGGCAGGCGCCGTCGTCGAAACGCACTTCCACCTCCCCTCTCGCCGCCGGATTGCCCATGAGATGCGGTGCGTCCAGCAGCCCGGTGCGCACGGCCGCGGCCAGGGTCGGGGCGTGGGTGAGGGGGTCATCCACCCCGGCGGGCGCCAGCGAGGCGATCGCCTCCAGGAGATGCCTCGCTTCCCGCACCAGTTCTGCCTTGCGCTCCTGGACTGCCTCGTCGTGCGCCATGTCCGGCAGCCCTTGCAGCGCCAACTCGATCGCGCCCCTGACCACGTGGCAGCCTTCGATCACGTCCTCTGCTGTTGCGGCGTGGTGGTACTCCGAGTGGCCCACGATGTGCACGATGTCCGGCTTCACGGCCATCTGCAGGATCGTGGAGGCCGCCAGGTGCCCCTTGGCCCTGTCGAAGCCGGCCGGCATCGAGGTCAGCCCCGTGCGGCACTCCCGCCACACACGGAAGTCCGGTCCGGCCAGCGACTCCACCAGTTCCAGCTTCGCCAGCATCTTGGCCAGGTCCATGACCGGGGACGTGAGCGGGGGGTTGTTCCACATCAGCTGCTGGACGTAGTCCCGCACGCCGGCCTTTCGGGCGTTGTAGGCCGCGAGGTAGGCGGCGGCCACGGCCACCGCGTCCGGTGCGTCCCGCAGCGACCAGTGGTGGCTCTCATTGGACTCCACCGGAATCCCCCGCTCGGCGTGCCAGCGAAACACCGCCTGCACCTCGGGGATAGACTCGGTGAGGGGGCGCTGCGAGCGGCCGTCCAGCTCGCTGTACCAGAAGAGGGGCACGGCTGCCCATGCGTTGTGGATCGTCTCCTGCAGCATCTCCGCCCAGGCCAGTTGGTCGCGGGTGCCGCTGTAGCAGCGCATCAACGGGTAGTTTCCTGTGCGCGTGGCCGCGAACAGGGCCCGCAGGTCGTCCGGCGTCCGCACGGGGACCCCGCCCGCACCGTGCTCCCGCTGGTCCATCTCGTCTGGACGGAAAAAATGCTCCTGTGCGTTCTGATCGGTGCCCAGGCTCACCACGTCCAGCACTCCGGCCTCGCTGATGCGCCGAACCCCCTCCACCGTATCCTCGACGGTGGGCTGCCCGAAGTGGTGGCGCAGGAGCGGGAAGGGGCGCTTCCACAGGATGCGGTCTACCAGCCGCTGTGGCGGGATGCCGCCTGCCCTCTGCACCGGCGCGCCCCGCAGGAAGTCGACCACCTCCTGCCAGTCCGCCGAACTGCCGAAGACGGCCTCGAAAAAGCGGAGGTCCCGCCCGTGCTCTGCCACCGGGTCGGTGGCCCCCAACACCCAGCGGCGGCCATCCTGCCCCTGCTCCCTGGCCGCGCGGGCCAGGTGCGTGAGCACGGCGCGAGCGGACTCGGGCGTGAGCCGGTAACCCACGGCGACGATCGCGGGATCCCAGGCCGCGACTTCCGCCAGCAGGCGCTCGACCGGCACTGCCGGTCCCAGGGAGCGCACCTCGTAACCCAGCTGCTCCGCCGTCTGCAAAAAGCGCACCACGCCGCCCACGTGGACGTCGTCGCCGATGGCGGCGCCGATAATCCTCACCCTAGACAAGGCCAACCACGTCCCCTTCCAGTGCGTACTGGCTGATCTGCTCAGGCCCCCAGCCCTCCATGCCGAGCCGGGCCAGGGTCCGGCCGATCTGCCGGAAGTCCACGCCGCACAGCCCGTTGGATATCTGGATCAGCGCATCGGTGACCGGTGTGGCGATGCCGCAGGCTGCGCCCAGCGAGGCGATGGGAACCAGGCCGGTTGGCACGTCCTCCCATATGTACCGGTGGTTGAGGTGGGCTGGTGCGCCCACGTCGGCGTAGGCCGACGTCGCCTGAATGGCCTCGTACAGCGTCGGACGCTCAACGCCGTAGGCCTCGGCCAACCACTCCCGGGCACTGAGGGAGCCCACGCCCAGTGCGCGGCCCACCGCCACCCGCTCGGCATCGAGCCTTTCGAGGAGTGCGGCCACGGAGGGGGTGATCCCGTCCACGTAGTGGCGGAAGGCACCCCCCGTGGCCTCGACGCGACCGGCGTTGAGCAGGGTGACGGCCGGGTGGAAGATGGCACCCACGTTGTCCAGCGAGGTCTTCCAGACCCAGCGGGCCGGCATCAACTGGGGGAAGGTAGGTTTGATGGCGGCCAGCAGTTCCCCCGTGCGTGCCGCGGGCAGCGCCGCGACCAGAACCTGGCGTTTGATGCCGTGAATGCGGGCCTGGCAGGGTCCGATCCTCCGGCTGGCATAGAGGAAGGTCTGCGCCTCGCCAACCGTAACGTCGGCCGTGCAGCCCTGTTCCCGGAGGACGTGCGTGAACTCGATGGCCCCGGCGGTGCGGCCCGGCATGAGCAGCACCCGCTGGCCGGTCCGCAGGTGCGGAGCGCAGCGCTCTGCCACCTCGCGGTGGGCGGATGCGGGCAGCACCACCAGGATGACGTCCGCCCCCTCCAACGCCTCTGCGACGGTGTCTGCAACCCGCACGGGGCCAAACCCCTCGACGGCGCCCTCCAGGAAGACGCCGCCCACGGCGCGGACCGACTCCAACGACATGGGGTCGCGTGCCCAGAGGGAGACCGGGTGACCCATCAGGCCGAGATGACCGGCCAGGGCGAGCCCGCCGTGACCGGCTCCGATCACGCAGTACCGCAGCACGTTCTCCACCCTCCTCTTCGGATTTGCGAGTGGCACCGGGACTGCTCGGGATACGGAAAAGGCGCCGGCCGGGATGGCCGACGCCCGCCTGAAGGCACAGCGAAGCTCAAGGTCTGGTGACCCTCGAAAAAAGAGATGACAAGAGTAAGGGCCCACCACCTTGACGACGCTTACGAGGTTAGCTGACGGACTCGGGGCGCCAACGCGTGCCCCTACGCACCCTCCACTCCGGCAGGAGCCTCGGATGCGACTCGCCCCAGAAAAGTGGTTCCCCCGTTCCCCGAGTTGCTCGGAGATTCAGCGATCAGGCGGGTCCTGCGCTATTCCGTTACCACAAGCAAGACTATTCTATCAAATAAGCCGCCCTGCGTCAACGCCGTGGGCGTGTACGCGCGTTCCCTGGTACCAGATTCCAGGTTGGAGGTCACCCTTCACACACGGCGGATCGGCGGCCTGAACGCCTCCACGTGGCCCGCATGCACCAGCTCCAGAAGGCGCGTGTGGGGAAGGGGCTCCGCCCCCTCCCCACTTTCAATCAAAACGCCGGGATCACCGCACCATCGTACTTCTCGTTGATGAACTTCGCCACCGCATCAGACGTGAGCAAGGACATCAGCTTCTGGATCTCCGGGCGGTCCTCGTCGCCCTTGCGGACGGCCACGATGTTGGCGAAGGGGTTGTCCTCTGCGGACTCCCGGGCCAGCACGTTGGCCTTCACCCCGAGGTTCTTCTCCGCATCCAGGTAGTAGTTCGTGTTGATCACCGCGGCGTCCACGTCCTCGAGGCTGCGCGGCAGGTACTCCGCCTGCAGCATCTCGATCTTCAGGTTCTTGGGGTTGGCCACGATGTCGTTGGGCGTCGCCTCAACCCCGACCCCCTCCGTCAGAGTGATCAGGCCCTGGTCCGCGAGGAGCTTGAGCGCACGCCCGCCGTTGGTGGGGTCGTCGGGAATGGAAACCGTCGCGCCGTCGGCCAGCTGGTCGATGCTGCTCAGCTTCGTCGAGTAGAGGCCCAGCGGCTCCAGGTGGACGGGACCCGCCGAGACCAGGTCGAGCTTCCGCTCCGCGGCGAAGTTGGTGAGGTACGGCAGGTGCTGGAAGTAGTTCGCGTCCAGGTCGCCCTCAGCCAGGGCGATATTGGGCTGCACGTAGTCGGTGAACGTCACGATCTCCAGGTTGATCCCCTGGGCAGCGGCCGCCTCCTTGATCGACTCCAGGATCTCCGCGTGGGGGGTCACCGACGCCCCGACCTTGAGGGTCACCTGCTCCCCGCCTCCGGCCGACTGCCGGGAGCCGCCGCATCCGGCCAGGATGCCCAGGGAAAGCAACGAAACCAGTAGGATACCCGCGATGCGCTTCATCTTTCGCTCATCCTCCCCAACCTCTGTGCAAACCGATGCGTCTATTTATGCGTAAACCTGTTGGCCAGGTTATCGCCGATCCACTGCATCACCTGTACCATAACCACCAGTACCACCAGGCTCACGTACATCACGTCGAGCTGGTACCGGTTGTATCCCCACTTGACGGCCACGTCGCCGAGGCCCCCGCCGCCGATGGCGCCGGCCATGGCCGAGTAGCCCACGAGGTTGACCAGCATCAGGGCAGTCCCCCGGACCAGCGAGGGCAGCGCCTCGGGCAACAGCACCTTGGTCACGACCTGCCAGTTGGAGGAGCCCATCGCGAGGGCGGCCTCAATCAGTCCGGAGTGGACCTCGTGGAGCGCCTGCTCCACCACCCTCGCCATGAACGGAACTGCTGCGACCACCAGTGGAACGATGGCGGCCGTCGTGCCAATAGACCGGCCGATGAGCAGCCGGGTAAGGGGCGAGACCGCCACCATGAGGATCACGAAGGGCGTCGAGCGCCCGATGTTGACCAGCACGCCCAGCGAGCGGTTGAGCACTGGCGCCTGCCAGATGCCGCCCCGGTCGGTGATCACCAGCAGAACGCCGAGGGGCAGACCGAGCAGCACCGTGAAGGCCGCGGCGACGCCGGTCATGTACAGCGTCTCGATCGTCGCCTCCAGGATCATCGACCACAGGTCATGCACGCTCAATCACCTCCGGCGACACACCGCGCTGAGCCATGTACTCCAGCGCCGCCTGAACGTCTTCGGGCCGACCGGTGAACTCCACGAGCAGGCGCCCCACTGTGGTGCCTGCGATCGGCTCCACCGCGCCCTGCACGATGTTGGCGTCCACCTGGAACCGGCGCACCACGGAGCTGATCAGCGGCTCGTCGGCTGAGTCGCCCACGAAGAAGAGCGCCGCCAGCACGCCGCCGGGGTGAAGGCGGAACCCGGTGTCGCGAAATGGTTCATAGAGCAGCTGGCGCAGCCGGGAACCGGGGCGGCCGATCAGCTCCAGCACGCCGCCCTGCTCCACCAGGCAGCCGCTCTCCAGGATGGCCACCGAGTCACACACCTGCTTCACAACCTCCATCTGGTGGGTGATCAGCAGGATCGTCAGGCCGAGCCGCTGGTTGATCTCCCGCAGCAGGGCCAGCACCGACCGGGTGGTGTCGGGGTCCAGTGCGGACGTGGCCTCGTCGGAAAGGAGGAGCTTCGGCCCGGGGGCCAGCGCCCGGGCGATGCCCACGCGCTGCTTCTGCCCCCCGGAGAGCTGCGCCGGATAGGCGTGCGCCTTGTCCGACAGCCCCACCAGCTCCAACAGCTCCGCCACCCGGCTGGTGATGCGGCTCCTGGTCCAACCCGCCACCTCGAGGGGGTAGGCGACGTTCCCCGCAACCGTGCGGGAGTCGAAAAGGTTGAACTGCTGGAAGATCATCCCCATCTCCTGGCGTGCAGCCCGGAGTTCGGCGGGCGAGAGCCGGGTGATCTCCCGCCCGTCAACCCACACCTCGCCGGACGTGGGGCGCTCCAGCAGGTTGACGCAGCGAATCAGGGTCGACTTGCCGGCGCCGCTCTGGCCGAGAATGCCGAAAATCTGCCCCCGGGGAACGTGCAGGCTGACATTCTGCAGCGCCGCAGTCTCCTGCCCGTTCTGTCGGAAGACCTTCGTGAGGCCCTTGAGTTCGATCACCCCGGTATCACCCCGTTCGCGGCAATAGGAAAGTGCGCCCCCAAAAAGAGGCGCACAGAAAAACCATCTTCCGGCTGCCTCTCATCTTCGGGAAGGCACGCGCCTTCCCCAGGAATTGGCACCGTTGCACGCGGGTAACGTGCCGGTTGCCGTGGCTTCATCGGGCCAGTCCCTCAGCCTACTCTGGATAAGAGTCAACGGTATGCAGTTGTGTTGTGCCCTACAATACCACGATCTCCAACACCCGTCAACAGCGAATCGCTTTCCCTCGCCACGTCAACCACTGGTCACCAGACTCAGGAGCCGGGTGCTGGGGCACGAGCCCTCCAGATGGATGGCCGCCAGGATGTTGGCCCCGCAGGTGAGCGACCTGGCCTGCAGGACTGGATCCTCGGTGGCGACCCACAGGTCCGCCTCGGGCAGGCACAGGCGGGCAATGGCCAGGACCCGGAGCACATCGGCTTCCTCAGAGACGGTCCGCAGAACGACCGCGGACACACCCGAGTTGCGCAGCACCTCCAGGTCGTCTGCCAGGTCGTCGCTGGTCTGGCCCGAAACGCCAATGCAGACGCCGCCCGCCACGCGGTAGCCGAGCCCCCGCAGCCACAGGCAGCGGGTCAGGCGCTCCGCCGGCGAGTGGCCGGGGTGAAGCCGTGCGTACAGCTTGGGGTTGCAGCAGTCGTGGGGCAGGAGGTACTCCTCGGCCCCCGCCTGACGCCACAGTGCGTACGCGTCATAAGGCCGCTCGCCCATGCTGAGCGACACCCACATGCCAGTCTGTGTGCGGATTTCGCGGATGAGAACCGCGACCTCCTCCGCGCCATACTCACCTGAGGCGCAGAGCAGCACAGACTCGCTCCCCTGCCGTGCGGCATGCACGGCCTCCTCCAGGGCCCGCTCTCGTCCACCGACTGCCTCCAGGTCGATCAGGGCGCGCAATGACGGCTGGTCGCCCTTCATCTGCCGGCAGATGCGACCGGCCACCTCCAGCAGGCTCTGGTACTCGCGCTCGTCGGCCCGGAGCATGAGGAGCACCTCTCGACGGCTGGGCATGCGCCCCGCCTCGGCCCGTCGCAGGACTGGTCCGATCACAGGTGATCACCTGCCTATTGTGACAGCCTTCACAAGTAGAGTACCCGAATGTCAGACTATAGGGTATTCGGGGAAAGGGCCATTTGGGCATAACACTTTTGAACCATAGCGCGCCAACTAAGGTCCGTACCCTATTGCGTGAGTTGCGATCCAATCCGCTACTTGCGCGGCAACCTCCTCCCGGCCTCTTTCCAGACCAAGGAAGTGCCCCCTGCCCGGCAGAACGCGCAGCTGCGCCGGCCTTCCCGAGACGTGCTGAACCAGATATGCGCCGCTCCCGGGTGCAATCCACACGTCGCGGTCGCCCTGCATCGCCAGCACGGGAGCCCTGACCCGCCCCAGTTCCCGGCGAACCAGGCGGGCGAGGTGCGCCAGCGAACGAAGGGCGGTTGGGGGCGGGCCCGAACGCAGGTAGCGGGCGAGATATCCGCTGAGCGACTGGGGATCGTCCATCAGCACCGGCGCCGCGAGAGTGCAGACCGAGCGGACGTCCCGGCAGGCGGCCAGGTGAAGCGCGATCAGTCCGCCCATCGAGAAGCCCACCAGGTGCACCTGCGTACACTGTCCCGCCAGCGCCTGAAACGCCTCCTCCGCACCGCGGATCCAGTGGCGGAACCGGGTGTGCGCCAGGTCTGGCCCGGCGCTGCCATGCCCGGGCAGCACCGGCGCCGCCACCGTGAGCCCCCTGGATGCCAGAACGGCGAGAACCGGACCGATCTCGGCCGGCGAGCCGCCGAAGCCATGCAGCGCGAGGCAGCCAACCGGGCCGCCGCGCACAAAGACCGGATCGCTGCTGCGGGATGCGAAAGCCATGTCGTTCCCCCGAAAAGAGAATGGCCGGGCGCACCCGCCCGGCCGGTCCTGGGTTCATCTCTAGAGTTAGCCCCGCGTCTCAAGGAAGAGCATCAGAATGGACGTCAGGACGAACAGTGCGGCGAAGGCCATGCTGAAGCGGTTGAGGATCTCGTCCAGGCCCTTTTTCTTGCCGAAGATCTGCTCACCCGCACCGGCGATCGAGCCGGAGAGGCCCGCGCTCTTGCCGGACTGCATGAGCACCGTCGTGATCAGGCCGAGCGCAAACAGGGTATGAAGTACCAGCACGAATGTCGTCATTCCTTCACCCCCTCATGCTGGCCCTGATAGCCTGTCAATTGTACCACATCGCGGAGAAGCATACAATCGCGACCGGGGCCGCGAAACCTCGACAAGTTTCGCGACCCCGGTCTGCTATCACCATCACGAAGGCCGCCGGCCAGTCCCGGAGAGCAGCGGCGGGCCTGTGAACCGGCCTGGACCTACTTCCGGCCCTTGATGACGGAGAGACCCGCGAAGACGGCGGCGTCGCCGAGCTCCTCCTCGATGCGGAGCAGCTGGTTGTACTTCGCCACCCGGTCGGTGCGGGACGGGGCGCCGGTCTTGATCTGACCGCAGTTCAGCGCCACGGCCAAGTCTGCGATCGTCGTGTCCTCCGTCTCGCCGGAGCGGTGCGACATCACCGAGGTGTACCCGGCCCGGTGCGCCATCGCCACGGCCTCGAGGGTCTCGGTGAGCGAGCCGATCTGGTTCACCTTCACCAGGATCGAGTTCGCGGCGTGGGCCTCGATGCCCCTGGCGAGCCGCTTGGTGTTGGTGACGAAGAAGTCGTCGCCCACCAGCTGCACCCGGTCGCCGATCCGTCGGGTCAACTCGGTCCAGGCGTCCCACTCGTCCTCGGCCACACCGTCCTCGATGGAGACGATCGGATACTGCCGGGTCCAGCTGTCCCACAGGTCGATGAGCTGCTCGGTGGTGAGGACCTTGTTGCCCTCGCCGGCCAGCACGTACTTGCCGTCGCGGAAGAGCTCCGACGAGGCGACGTCCATGCACAGGAAGACATCCTGGCCCGGCTTGTAACCGGCCTTCTCGATGGCCTCGAGGATGACGGTGATGGCCTCCTCGTTGGACTTCAGGTCGGGGGCAAAACCGCCCTCATCGCCGACGGCGGTGTTGTAGCCCTTGCCCTTCAGGACCGAGCGCAGGGCGTGGAAGACCTCGGCGCCCATGCGCAGCGACTCGGCGAACGAGGATGCGCCGGCGGGGAAGATCATGAACTCCTGCATGTCCACGTTGTTGTCGGCGTGCTTCCCGCCGTTGATGATGTTCATCATCGGGACGGGCAGCGTGCGGGCGGCCAGACCGCCCACGTGCCGGTACAGCGGGATGCCCAGGGCGTTGGCTGCGGCGCGGGCGGCAGCCAGGGAGACGCCCAGGATGGCGTTGGCGCCGAGCTTGCCCTTGTTGGGCGTGCCGTCGAGCCTGATCATCGTCTGGTCCAGCTCCACCTGGTCGGTGGCGTCAAGGCCGATCACGGCCTCGGCAATCACCTCGTTGACGTTCCGGACGGCGGTCAGCACGCCCTTGCCCAGGTAGCGGCTCTTGTCGCCGTCACGCAGCTCCACCGCCTCGAACTGGCCGGTGGAGGCGCCCGAGGGCACAATCGCCCGGCCGGTCACGCCGGAGGAGAGGATCACCTCCACCTCGACGGTGGGGTTGCCGCGGGAGTCCAGAACCTCGCGTCCGTGCACGTTCATGATCGTCGTCGTCATCTCAGATCAGGCTCCTTCCACGTTACTCACCAACAGGGAATCGGCGTCCATCTGGGGCGGCTTCGGCAGGCCGATGATCTCCAGCAGCGTCGGCGCGATGTTGGCCAGAACGCCGGGCTTCAGCGTGGCGCCGAGGCGCTGGTCATCGACGAGCAGGCAGGGAACCGGGTTCAGCGTGTGGTTGGTGTGCGGGGCGCCGGTCTCGTAGTCGACCATCTGGTCGCAGTTGCCGTGGTCGGCGAGGATGATTGCCGCGCCGCCCTTGGCGAGCAGGGCGTCCACGACCTGGCCCAGGCACTCGTCAACCGCCTCCACCGCCTTCACCGCCGCCTCCAGCACGCCGGTGTGGCCCACCATGTCGGGGTTGGCGAAGTTGAGCACGATGAAGTCGGTGCGATCCTGCTCGATCCACTTCACGGCCTCCCGGGCGACCTCGTAGGCCGACATCTCCGGCTTCAGGTCGTAGGTGGCCACCTTCGGGGAGGGGATCAGCACCCGCTCCTCGCCGGGGAAGACCCGCTCCTCGCCGCCGTTGAAGAAGTACGTGACGTGCGGGTACTTCTCGGTCTCGGCGATGCGCAGCTGCCGGAGGCCGGCCTCCGCCACCACCTGCCCCATCGGCACGTCCACGAACTGCGGCCCGAAGGCCACGGGGATGTCGGTGAAGGTCTGGTCGTACTGGGTCATGGTGACCAGCGGGACCGGCCGGAACCCCTCGGGACGCTTGAAACCGTCGAACGCCGTCTCGTGCAGCGCCCGCACGATCTGGCGCGCCCGGTCGGGCCGGAAGTTGAAGAAGATCACGCCGTCGTCGGGACCGATGCGGCCGTCCACCCCGTCGATGACCGTGGGCAGCACGAACTCGTCGGTCTCGCCGCGCTCGTAGGCCTTGGCGATCGCGTCGGCGGCGGAGGCGGCATGCTCGCCCTCGCCCCGGGTGAGCGCCAGGAAGGCCTTCTCGGTGCGCTGCCACCGCTTGTCGCGGTCCATGGCATAGTACCGGCCGGAGATCGTGGCGATCTGCCCCACGCCGACCTCCTTCAGCTTGGCTTCCACCTGCTCCAGGTACGGCAGGGCCGACTTGGGCGGCACGTCACGGCCGTCGAGGAACGCGTGGATGTACAGCCGCTGCACCTTCGCCCGATGGGCGAGGTCGATCAGGGCCAGCAGGTGGTCCATGTGGCTGTGCACGCCGCCGTCGGAGACAAGCCCCATGAGGTGCAGCGCGGCGCCGGGCTTGCGGGCGCGATCGAGCGCCACCTGCCAGGCGGGCAGCGTGTAGAATGAACCGTCGTCAATGGTACGCCGGATACGGACAAGGGTCTGGTAGACGATGCGCCCTGCCCCAAGGTTCAGGTGGCCGACGTTGGAGTCGCCCATCTGCCCGGGAAGGAGACCCACCGCCTCGCCCGATGCCGTCAGGGTGGTATGGGGATACCGGGCCATGAACCGGTCGAAGTTCGGATGCCGGGCGATTGCCACGGCGTTGGCCCGGGGATCGGCGTTGAGCCCCCACCCGTCCAACACGATCAATGCTACGGGTCTGCGATAGGCGGACAAGGTCCGGGTCACCTCCTGCTTTCCTTGTAAAAGTCTGCGCGCGACTCCCACCGCGTATCGCGGGACTTTTGCAAAGCCATTTTACCAAAGTTGGGTACACCATTGGAAGGGCTATCCCCTTCTTCCTATCCGTCTTTTTCGTCCCAGTATGTACGACGAGGCCGTATCTGCGCGCACACTAGGGGAGTCCTAATCGCGAATGAATACCCAGTGGGGTATCTGCGAGCAGGAGGGACCGCTTTATGTCGCAGTACACCGTTCCGGTTACCGATGCCACCTTCGAGGCCGAGGTGCTTGAGTCCGATCTGCCGGTCTTGGTTGACTTCTGGGCCCCCTGGTGCGGCCCCTGCAAGATGATTGGGCCCGTGCTGGAGGACTACGCGCGCGACAATGGCCACCGCATCAAGATCGCCAAGGTCAACGTCGACGAGGAGCAGCAGTGGGCCGGCCAGTTCGGGGTGATGTCGATCCCGACGATGATCCTCTTCCACAAGGGCAAGCCTGTGGGGCAGCTCGTCGGCTTCCGGCCCAAGCACGAGATGTACCAGATCCTGGACAGCGCCCTGGAACAGCTGCAGTCGGCCTGATCAGAACGGCAGAACCGGCGGAGGGGAAGAAGCCCCCTCCGCCGAACCTTTCCGCAAGAGCCGGCCCGCATGCGGGGCCGACGGGAGGGTTCAGCATGGAACTGTTGGCGATTCCCCTCTTTGTGCTGGGCGTCGTTGCCATCGTGGCCTTCTGGACCGGCCCCGCCGGCCGCGGGTCGACCGGCAGGACGGGCACGGCCGTGGGCAACGCACTGGAGACGCTCAACGCCGCCCTGGGGGGCGGCGAACTCAAGGCAGCGCTGGAGTATCGCAAGGAGGTCCACGACGAGGAAGATGAGGCCGGAGGCCCCGGCCCCGACACTCGAGACCGGGCTCAGTGAGCCCGGTTTTCTGCTTCACCCCAGCTTGATGAACTGCTCGATCACCTGGTCCACGGCCTCAGTGGGGTCATCGCCCCGCTTGAGGGCCTCCGTCACCTGCAGCCCCATGTTGCATGCGGCGGCCTTCATGCCCACGCGGTTGATGGCTGACTTCATCGCGCCCAGTTGAATCAGGATCTGCTCGCAGTCCTGCCCCTCTTCCAGCATCCGCTGCACGCCCCGGGCCTGCCCCTCGATGCGCTTCAGGCGGCGCATCAGGTCCTCGTACAGCGCGGGATTGCTCTCCTTGATGTTCATGCGCTACCAGCCTCCTGTCTTCAGATTACCCTACCCCGTACCCAGTGTCAAAGGGGACGGGTCCCGCCGCTGGGCCGCCCTCGGGCAAGCGGGGGGAGTTGATCTGCCCATGCCGGGCGTACAGCGTGAGACCCGCTGCAGCAAGTGCAGCGGGTCTCGTTGCGTACCGTCTCAGCGCGCCGCCGCGCAGATCTCGGCGAAGGAGGCGGGGTCGAGGCTCGCCCCCCCCACCAGCGCGCCGTCGATGTCGGGCTGCGCCATGTAGCTGCCGATGTTGCCGGGCTTCACCGAACCGCCGTACTGGATGCGGACCTTCGCTGCCGCGTCCGCCCCGAAGGCCTCCGCCACCACGGCCCGGACGGCGGCGATGGTCTTCTGGGCCTCGCCCGGGTCACAGTTTCGGCCCGTCCCAATCGCCCAGACGGGCTCGTAGGCGATGATCGCCCCGGCCACCTGCTCGGGCGTCAGCCCCTCCAGGCCGGCGAGCAGCTGCCGCCGGTTGACCGCGTCGGTCTGGCCGGCCTCGCGCTCCTCCAGCGTCTCGCCGATGCAGAGGATGGGGATCAGGCCGTGGCGCACCGCGGTCCGCACCTTGGCACCCACCAGCTGGTCGCCCTCGCCGTAGATGTGGCGCCGCTCCGAGTGGCCCAGGATCACGTACTTGCAGCCCGCCTCCACCAGCATCTCACCCGCCACCTCGCCGGTGTAGGCGCCCGGGTCCTTGTCGCTCATGTTCTGCGCCCCGAGCCCCACGCGGGAGCCCTTCAGCCCCTCTGCCACCGCAGCCAGGGCGGTGAACGGCGGGCAGATGATCAGCTCGACGCCTCCGAGGCCGGCCACGCGGGGCAGGAAGCCGGCGACGAACTCCCGGGCCGCCGCCTGCGTCTTGTTCATCTTCCAGTTTGCCGCAATCACGGGTGTGCGCATCCTTTGGCTCCTCCTCTGCAGAGATCAGCCCCGGCTACCGGCCCCAGTCGGCGATCAGCCAGGGTTTGCCGGGTCCCTCCCGCACCACCAGGAAGTACGCCCACTGGGGCCCTTCCACCAGGCTGGGGTCGCGGCGCTCCTCGGGCGGGACCAGTTCCAGCTCGTACTCCACCCGCAGCGCCTGCTGCTCGCCGTACCCGGGCACCCGGGCCACGGGCGCGTCCGGAGCGGGCGACACGCGGGTTACGCGCGCCGCCCGCACCGAGAGCCGCCTCCGGTCCAGTGCTGCGGGCCCGCTGTAGAGGCGGGCCCGCTCCGGCGTCAGAGTGGCCAGAATCCACTCCAGGTCGTGAGCGACCATGGCGCTGAAGTGCTCGTGAATCACATCGGCAGGCTCGGCCTGGGTGCGCCGGCGCATCCACCTGGCCGCTGGTGAATCGCCTTGCCGCCGCCCGAAGAGCCGACCGAGAAACCCCATCTACGCCTTGGTGGCCAGGCAGGCGACGCCGGGGAGTTCCCTGCCTTCCAGGAACTCCAGGGAGGCGCCCCCGCCCGTGGAGACGTGGGTCATCTTGTCGGCGAGGCCGGCGGCCTCCACTGCGGCCACGGAGTCGCCGCCGCCGACGATGGTCACGCCCTCGCTGTCAGCCAGGGCCTGCGCCACCGCGAAGGTCCCGCGCGCGAAGGGCTCCATCTCGAACACGCCCATCGGGCCGTTCCACACGACGGTCTTTGCCGCGCGGATGACCTCGCTGAACTTCCGGGCGCTCTCCGGGCCGATATCCAGGGCCATCCAGCCCGCCGGAATCGCGTCGGCCGGAACAACCTTCTGCTCGGTGTCGGCCCTGAACTCGGCGGCAACGACGAGGTCGGAAGGCAACAGAATCCTGTCGCCTCCCTTGTCGAGCAGTTGCCGCGCGGTCTCGACCCTGTCCTCCTCCACGAGCGACTTGCCGGTATCGTAGCCCTTCGCCCGCAGGAAGGTGTTGGCCATGCCGCCGCCGATGATCAGCCGGTCGACCTTGGTCAACAAGTTCTCGATGACCATGATCTTGTCCGACACCTTGGCACCGCCAATGATCGCCACGAAGGGCCGGTCGGGGGCGGACAGGGCCTTGCCCATGATGTCGACTTCCTTCTGCATCAGGAAGCCGGCCACCTTAACGGGCAGGTAATCCGCCACCCCGCGGGTGGAGGCGTGGGCCCGGTGGGCGGTGCCGAAGGCGTCGTTGACGTAGACCTCGCCCAGGCGGGCCAACTTGGCGGCAAACTCGGGGTCGTTCTTCTCCTCCTCGGCGTAGAACCGCAGGTTCTCAAGCAGCACGACGGAGCCGGGCTGCTGCCTGGCCACCAGCTGCTCCACCTCATCGCCGATGCAGTCCGGGGCGAACACGACCTCGCGGCCGAGAAGCTCCGACAGCCGCTGGGCGCACGGTGCGAGCGAGAAGGCCTCGTTCCGCTTACCCTTGGGGCGCCCCAGGTGCGAGGCGAGCACCGCGATCGCCCCTTCGTCCACCAGGTACCGGATGGTCGGCAGCGCCGCCCGGATACGGGTGTCATCGGTGATCCGACCGTTCTCAAGCGGCACGTTGAAGTCGACCCGTACGAACACGCGCTTGCCCTTCACATCGATGTCACGTACTGTCATCAGCGGCATGTGACTCGTCCACCTTTCATGTCGGGCGCCCCTGCGCGGGCAGCGTCAGGGACTTTGTTAAAGATCTCTACAAAAGGTTTTCCACGTGAGAGGGAAAATCCCTGCTGTCTCTCACTAGTATTCGTCCCACTTGAGGGTAGGATGTAGGGCTGAGCCGACACATAGGCTGTGTTTGCAACCCAAATAGAATCCTTTTATGGTATGGTTATAGTAGACCTGTGCGCGAAAAGAAGACCGGGGGGCAAATGCAACCATGGATGTGCAGGGCCTGGAGGCCTTCTGGTGGATCGCAAAGACGGGCAGCTTCAACCGGGCCGCAGAGCGGCTCTTCCTCACGCAGCCGTCCGTAACCGCCCGCATACAGGCCCTCGAGAAGGAACTGGGACAGCAGTTGTTCGAGCGCAGGCCGCGCGGAGTGCGACTCACGGACGCAGGCCGGGCGCTGCTGCCCCATGCGGAGCGCGTGCTGCAGGACATCAAGCGGGCCCGCCAGGCGGTGCTCGGCCTGCAGACGGCCACCGGCGGCACGCTCTCGGTGGGGTCCGCCCTCACCACCTCGGCCTACCTCCTTCCCGAGATCCTCGCCCGGTTCAAGGCCCTGCACCCGGCGGTGGAGGTGCTGGTGCACACCGGACGCTCCCACCAGGTACAGCAGTTGGTCCTGGACGACACGGTGCAGGTCGGGCTGGTCCACGCGCCGCTGGCCGGCCACGCCGAGATCGTTACCTACCCGCTGTCGGAGGAGCCGATCCTGCTGGTGGTCCCGCCCGGTCACCCGGTGGCCAGTCGGCCGGAAGTCTCCCTGGACGAACTGACGCAGGAATCGTTCATCACCACGGACCGGGCGTCGGGATACTGGGCGCTGGTGGAGCAGTGGTGGGCGAGTCAGGGCTTCATCCCTCATATTACAATGGAGCTTGACTCCATTGAAGCCGCCAAGCGGATGGTGCTATGCGGGCTCGGCCTGACCCTCCTTCCCCACTCCACTGTGAAGGCCGAGATCGAGATGAAGCAGGTAGTGGCCGTTCCCCTGGCCAACAGCGCCAACCTCCGCCGACAGAACATCCTGATCCACCGGCGAGGCAAGATCTGGAGCGGCACCGCCCGCGCCTTCCTCAGAACGGTGGGCGAGATGTTCAGTGTGGACCTGGGGAGAGACGACCCGGAGTGAGGCTGCTCCGGGCATGTGAGCGGCACAGGGCTGCGCTCCCTCGCGGAAGCGCAGCCCTGCTGCTTCTCTATACATAGCGCCGGCGCCTGGCCGAGTTGGGCACGCCCATCTCCTCACGGTACTTGGCGACGGTGCGGCGGGAGATCTTGAGCCCCCTGGCGCTCAGCGCGTCCGTCAGCGCCTGGTCGGAGAAGGGCTCGGCGGGGTCCTCCTGCCGGATCAGGTCGGCGATGATCCGTTTCACCGCCTCGGCGGCCACGGCCTCGCCCCGCCCCGTCTCCACGCCGCTGGAGAAGAAGTACTTCAGCTCGAAGGTGCCCTGCGGCGTCTGGGCCCACTTGTGGCTGGTGGCCCGGCTCACGGTCGACTCGTGCACCCCCACCTCCTCAGCCACCTCACGCAGCGTGAGCGGACGCAGGTAGCGGGGCCCCCGGTCGAAGAAGGGGCGCTGGAACCGGACGATGGCCTCGGTCACCCGCAGGAGCGTCATCCGGCGCTGCTCGACGGACCGGATCAGCCAGAGCGCAGACTGAACGCGCTCCTCAACGTAGCGGCGGGTTGCGCTGTCGGACTCGTCCAGGAGCCGCCGGTAGTGGTTCGAGACCCGCAGCCGGGGCAGGGGCGCCTCGTTGACCAGCACCACGTACTCGCCGCCGACCCGCTCCACAACCACGTCCGGCACGACGTACCTCGTCTCGTCCGCCCGGCCGAAGTGCCGGCCGGGCTTTGGGTCGAGGGTGCGGATCGCGTCGGCCGCGGCCTGCACCTCAGCACAGCTCACGCCCAGCCGATCGGCAATGCGCGGGATGCGCCCGGCAGCCAGGTCGTCCAGGTGGTCACGGATCAGCTGCGGCACCAGCGGGTTTGAGTCTCCCCGCACCGCCCACTGGATCAGGAGGCACTCCGCCAGCGAGCGGGCCCCCACGCCCGGGGGATCCAGCGACTGGATCAGCTCCAGGGCCGACTCCACCTGCCGGACCGAGACCCGGAGCTGCGCCGCGATCTCCTCGAGGCGCACCCTGAGGTAACCGTGGTCGTCGAGGCAGCCCGCGAGGAAGCGTGCGACGCGCCTCTGCTCGGCGTCCAGTCGCATCAGCCCCAGCTGGCCGTCCAGGTGCTCGGCCAGCGTGGGCAGCCCGGGGGCGGACGGCTCGAAGGTGCGCTCCTCCTCCCGCTCCTGGGCTGCGCCGTTCCCGTCGTCGTCACTCTGACGGAGGTAGTCCAGCAGCCGGCTCGTCTCCCCGGGGCGCATGACGCCCTCGGCTGCCTCCCTGGGTTCGGCCTCGAGGCAGGGGTTGTCGAGCAGTTCGGCGGCGATCAGCTCGCTCAGCTCTGCAATCGGCTGCTGCAGCACAGCGATGGCCTGCCTCAGCTCCGGGGTCATGACCAGCCGCTGTGTCTGCTGCATACGAAGGTTGTAGCCGAGGCGCATCGCCGACACCTCCAGCAGAGTGCTCTGGTGCAGGCTATTCGCCCCGGCTGCCCTGGTTTCCTCGCGGACTCCCGGGCGGGTTCTATGCCAGGTACTCCTGAGCTTAGTTATCGAAGTACATCTCGAACTCGACTGGCTGCGGCCGCGTCTCCAGCGCGCTGATCTCATCCTCCTTCAGTGCGATGAAGGTCTCGATCAGGTCCTCCGTGAACACCCCGCCCTCCAGCAGGAAGCCGTGGTCATTCCGCAGGGCCTCCACCGCCTGGCGCAGCGAGGCCGGCGCCGTCTTCATCCTGGCCAGCTCCGCGGGAGGCAGATGGTGGATGTCGACGTCCACGGGCCCGAAGCCTGCCTCCGTCGGGTCGATGCGCCGGCGGATGCCGTCGAGGCCGGCCATCAGCTGGGCGGCGAAGGCCAGGTAGGGGTTGGCCATCGGGTCCGGCGTGCGGAACTCAATGCGGGTGGTCTTCGGGGTGGAGAAGTTGGAGGGGATGCGGATGGCGGCGGACCGGTTGGCCTTGGAGAAGACCAGGTTCACCGGCGCCTCGTACCCGGGCACGAGCCGCTTGAACGAGTTGGTCGTCGGGTTGGTGATGGCCAGCAGGGCAGGGGCGTGGTGCAGCAGGCCGCCGATATACCACAGTGCCAGCTGGCTCAGGTTGGCGTAGCCGTTGGGGTCGTAGAACAGGTTCACGCCGTCCTTGGCCAGGGACTGATTCGTGTGCATACCCGAGCCGGAGTTCCTGTAGAGCGGCTTCGGCATGAAGGTCACGGTCTTGCCGTACGCCCGGGCGACGTTCTTGATGACGTACTTGTACAGCGCAGCCTTGTCGGCAGCATCCACCAGCGTGGAGAAGCGGAAGTTGATCTCGTTCTGCCCGGCCGAGGCCACCTCGTGGTGGTGCCGTTCGACGACGAACCCCATCGCCTGCAGCTGCTGCGTCATGGCCGTGCGGATGTTGGTCTGGTCGTCGATGGGCAGCGCCCGGAAGTACCCCTGCTGGTACTTCACCTTGTACCCGGTGTTGGGCAGATCGCCCCGGCCCAGGTTCCAGTGCGCCTCGCCCGACTCGATGTAGTAGAACGAAGCGTCGGGACCGGTCTGGAACCGGACGCTGTCAAACATGAAGAACTCCAGTTCGGGGCCCCAGTAGGAGACGTCCGCGATGCCGGTCTCCCGCAGGTAGCGCTCAGCCCGGCGGGCGACGCCGCGCGGGTCCCGGCTGTACTCCTTCAACCCGGGCTCCTTCACGTCGACGAAGAGCGACAGGGTGGGCCCCTCTACAAAGGGGTCGTAGACGGCGGTGTCCAGGTCGGGCAGCAGCACCATGTCGGATTCTGCGATCCCGCGGAACCCGCGGATCGACGAGCCGTCGAAGGGGAAACCCTCGGTCAGTTGCTCTGCGTCGATCACGCTTGCGGGAATTGTGAGATGGTGAAGCAATCCGGGAACGTCGACGAACTTGACGTCGACCATCTGAATCCCCTGCTCGGCGATCATCCCAAGAACGCGCTCGGCCTGCGACATGCACCTTTCTCCTTTACCCATTCGAGTTGATCCCATGCGTTCGGGACGCACCATCAGGGGGACGGCTTCCGATCGATCAGCCGCTGAAGTTCGGCACGGTTTGCGCCGGTGTACAGGGAACGAACCGGTCCGGCCGACAGGGTGGGAAGGCGCTCGACAACCCGGTCGGCTGACAGCGCGGGCGCCTGCCCCTGTGCGGGCGCCGACTTCCGCCGAGCCAGGTGTGCCTTCACCTGTTCCATGTTCATGCCCGACGCAACCAACCGCTTGATCTCCTTCAGGCGGATCAGATCTGCCTCGGTATACAGGCGATGCCGTCCCTTGCTGCGGGCGGGCGCAATGAGCCCGTGCTGCTCCCAGTACCGCACCTGGCGGGCAGTGAGCCCGGTGATGCGCTCCACCACGCCCATCGAGTAGACAGCATCCGGGGGAACCCCTTTCTCCACGCTTCAGCACCTCCCCGCCTGAGTCATGTCAGTTTTTCTGACACGTCCCTTACTCGGTGCCATCATACGGGTCGGTGACGAGACGCGTCAACAGCATGTCACTTATTCTGACATGCTGCCTTGGAATGTACTTTATGCCAACCATGCCGGAGAATGGGCCAGGAACCGCCGTGTCTCCTCCCGCTGCGGCCTCGTCAGGACCTGGTCGGCAGGCCCGTCCTCGACCAGCCGGCCGCCCTGAAAGAAGGCAACCCGATCTGCCACCCGCCGGGCCTGGTCCATGGAGTGGGTGACGATGACGATCGCCATGGTGCGCCGCAGCTCACCGATGAGCGTCTCGATGGCCTCGGTCGCGGCGGGGTCCAGCGCCGAGCAGGGCTCGTCCATCAGGAGCACCTCCGGCTCCATAGCCAGGGCCCGCGCCAGGCAGAGTCGCTGCTGCTGGCCCCCCGAGAGCCCGGTCGCGTCCTGGTGGAGCCGCCCCTTCACCTCTTCCCAGAGCGCCACCCGCTGCAGCGCTGTGACGACGATACGCTCCAACTCCGCACCCCGCACGCCGAACAGCGCCGGCCCGAAGGCGACGTTTCGGTAGATCGACATAGGGAAGGGGTTCGGCCGCTGGAACAGCATCCCCACCCGGCAACGGAGAACCTGCGGGTCCAGCCGCTCGATGGGCCGCCCGTCCAGCAGAACTCGCCCCTCCACGCGCACGCCGTGGCTCAGGTCGTGCATGCGGTTCAGGCTGCGCAGGAAGGTGGACTTGCCACAGCCCGACGGTCCGATGAGGGCGGTGACCGACCGGTCGGGCACGGCCAGGCTCACCCCCCGAAGCGCTTCCCGCTCGCCATAGAATACCCGAAGGCCCCGGGTTTCCATCTTGGGCCGATAGCTACTCATGAAGCGCGCCTCCTCCACAAGGCCAGGTCAGCCAGCACGTTGAACAGCAACGTCCCGATCACCAGCGCCAGCGCCGTCGCGTGCGCCCGCCCGCCGGCCGACCCCTCGCCGGCGAGCAGAAACAGGTGCACCGCCAGCGGACGGCTGCTGTCCATGATCGTGCGGGGCAGCGTCAGGCCTACCCCAGACGTGAGCAGCACGGCAGCGGTCTCGCCGACCGCCCGGCCCAGCGCCAGCAGCGCACCGGTGGCGATCCCCGGAGCGGCCTGCGGCAGCACCACCCGCCGGACGGCGTCCCACCGGGAGGAGCCCAGCGCCGCAGCGCCTTCCCGCAGGTCCTGCGGCACCGCTGCCAGGGCTTCCTCGCTGGTGCGGACAACCGTGGGCAGCAGCATCAGCGCGAGTGTGGCGCTGGCCGTGAGAAGCGTGGGCCCCCAACCGAGGCGCACCACGAACAGGGCGAAGCCGAACAGGCCGAAGAGAATCGAGGGCACGCCCGCCAGCGTCTCGGTGAGGGTCCGGATGGCGCACACAAGGGGGCCGGGACGTGCGTACTCCACCAGGTAGACTGCGGTGCCGACGCCCAGCGGCAGCGCCAGGCTCAGCGCACCGGCCGCGAGCCAGAGGGTGGATAGGGCGGCCGGAAGGATGCCTCCTTCGCCCCCTGAGCCCGAGGGCATGGAGAAGAGGAACCCGGGCGTCAGGCTGCCGGCTCCTCGCACCGTCAGAAACCCGACCAGACCGATCATCATGCCTGTGACCAGCAGGGCCAGTGCGGTGAGCAGCGCCCTCATCGCTCGGCTCCCCCTTCCGCCGCCCGGCGGGCAAGGTGCATGGTCACCAGGTTGAGCACGAGGAGCAGGGCGCCGCAGGCGAAGAGCGCCTGCCGGTGGCGCCCGGCGGCATAGGCCATCTCCAGGGCGACTGCGCTGGTGAGCGTGCGGGCGGGGTCCACCGGCGAACGCGGAAACGCCGCCGCGTTCCCCATCACCATCAGAACCGCCGTCGTCTCCCCCAGCGCCCTGCCGAGAGCCAGGACGGCGGCAGCAGCGAGCCCGCGGCGGGCTGCAGGGAGCACGAGGCGCCACGCCACCTGCCCCTGACTGGCGCCGAGCGCGTAAGCGCCCTCCCGGAGCGCAGGACTCACCGCCCGCAGGGCGTCCTCAGCCACGGCCGCGACGGTCGGCAGCACCATGGCGGTGAGCACGATCGAGGCAGCCATCAGGCTCAGACCGAGACCGCCGAACCGGGCGCGGATCCAGGGGACCACGAGGTCGAGCGCCACGAACCCGAACACCACGCTGGGCACGGCCGCCATCGCCCGGAGCAGCCGCCTCATCAGGTCCGCCAGCAGAGGGGGCGCCACCTCGACCAGGAAAAGGCCCATTCCGATGCCCAGGGGCACGGCTCCGGCTGATGCACCCAGCGAGACCAGCAGCGATCCCGCCAGCAGCGGCAGGGCGCCAAAGCGCCCCTCCTCGGGGCGCCACACCGTGCCGATCAGGTCCGGCAGTGCCGGCCACCCCCCCAGAACCACCGCCAGGGCGATCAGGAAGATCCCCGACGCAGTGATCGCGGCCATGCAGGCCAGTACGGCGCGCGCGACGCGGTCCCGCACATCCATCCCCCCGGTGCCGGGTCTTCTGCACGGATGGATATGCGGGACCGGAGCGCATGAGACAGGCTAGCGCACGGGGAGCATCCCTTGCTCGGCCACCAGCCGCTGCCCTGCTGGGCTCAGGATGAAGTCGAGGAAGGCCCGCGCCTCCCCCGCAGGCGGGCCCAGCGTCACGAGGGTGAGAGGCCGAACCAGGGGGTAGCCGGGTTCCCCGGGCAGGCGCCCGTCGACCCGAAGGAGCTTCACCTCGCCCGCCCTGGCGACGGAGAGGCTCAGGTAGCCCACTGCAGACGGGGCCTGCCGCACCACCAGGCGGATGAAGCCGTTGGCGTTGAGCACCGCCGTATCGTGCCGGGCAGGGCCGACCAGCTTCTCGATGGCGTCGCGCGATCCCGACCCCCACTCGCGGTTGATCACGTGCACCGGCCCCGGAAGGCCGCCCACCTCGGCCCAGTCCGTGATCTCCCCGGCAAGCAGGCGCCTGAGCTGCTCCCGCGTGAGCCCATCCACGGGGTTGGACGGATGGACGGCGATAGTGAGCACGTCGTAGGCGATCACGTGGGCCTGAAACCCCTCCGCCGCCTCCTTCTCCGTCAGGTCGCGGGAGACCATGGCCATGTCGGCCACCTTGCTGCGCACCGCCACCAGCCCGGCCGTTGAGCCCCCGCCCTGGAGGGAGACGCGCGGCCCCCCTGCGGATTCGTACGCCCAGGCCAGCACCTCGATCAGAGGCAGAATGGAAGTGGAGCCCGCCACGACCAGTCCGGCGCTGCGGGTGCATGCCGCGAGGAGAGCTGCGACGAGGACGAGCACGAGGGCACGGCGTCCTCGGTTCCGGGAAGGTTCGGTTCGCGGTGGTCGAGGGATCTGCACGGCAACGCCTCCGGGGACGGCTGGGATACCCCTAGCCTTCCCCGGAGGCGGGACCGAGTTGCGCTACACCGTCACAAACCGCCGCATCCGCTCGAGGGCCTCCTGCAGCCGCTCCTCGGAAACGCAGAGAGAGATGCGGATGTAACCCTCGCCGTGCTCGCCGTAGGCGCTGCCGGGGGTCACCACCACGCCGGCCTGCTCCAGCAGCAGGGTGGCGAACGAGGCGCTGGTGTGCCCCTTGGGCACGGGTACCCAGAGGTAGAAGGAACCCTTCATCGGGCTGGCGGCGAGGCCGATGGCGCGCAGGCCAGCCACGGCCAGATCCCGCCGGCGCCGGTACGTCTCGTTCATCTGTGCGATGAAGGCGTCTGCCTCCGGACTGGTGAGGGCGGCGATGGCCGCCTCCTGCACGGCGGTGAACTGGCCCGAGTCCGTGTTGGTCTTGATGACGCCCAGCGCCGAGATGGCCGCGGCGTTGCCCACGACGAAGCCGATGCGCCAGCCCGTCATGTTGAAGGGTTTGGAGAGCGACCAGAACTCCACGGCCACCTCCCTCGCCCCTTCGGCCGCGAAGATCGAGGGGGCGCTGTACCCATCGTAGGTCATCTCCGAGTACGCGTTGTCCGACACGATGAGGATGTCGTGCTTCCCGGCGAAGTCGACCGCCTGCTGGTAGAACTCCACCGTGGCGACAGCCCCCGTCGGGTTGTTGGGGTAGTTCAGGAAGAGCAGCTTCGCCCTGCGGGCCACCTCTTCGGGAACCGCAGACAGGTCCGGCAGGAAGCCGTTCTCCGCCCGCAGCGGGAGCAGGTAGGGCGTGCCGCCTGCAAGCCGGGTGTGGGTTCCGTAGACCGGGTATCCGGGGTCGGGCACCAGGACGACGTCGCCCGGGTCCACGAATGCCCAGATGATGTGGGCCAGCCCTTCCTTGGATCCAATGAGGGCCAGGGTCTCGGTCTTGGGGTCAAAGCGCTGGCCGAAACGGCGCGCGTAGAACTGGCAGGCCGCCTGGCGGAAGGCCAGGGAACCCTCGTAGTCGGGATACTGGTGGTTGGCCGGGTTCTCGACGGCCCTGTGCAGCGCGTCGATGACGAACCGCGGCGTGGGCAGGTCAGGGTCGCCGATGCCCAGGGAGATCACGTCAACGCCCCGGGCGACGACCTCCCGCTTCTTCCGGTCGATCTCGGCGAAAAGATAGGGCGGAACCGCAGCAAGGCGCTGGGCAGGCTGGGGCATGCGTTTGGCCTCCCTTCCCGTGTGGCTAGTAGTCCTTGAGAAACTCGCCGTCGCAGACGAAGGTGGCCGGTCCGCTCACGAAGACGTGTCCCGTCGCCGCGTCCCACTCGACCTGCAAGTCCCCGCCCGGCTGGTGCACGAGCGCCCGGCGCCCGGCGAGGTCCGCAAGGTGGCCGGCCACCAGCGCGGCCGAGGCGCCGGTGCCGCAGGCCAGGGTGATGCCGGACCCCCGCTCCCAGGTGCGCATCTTCAGCTCGGCCTCGCCCAGCACCTGGACGAAGTTGACGTTGGTGCGCCGGGGGAAGGCCGGATGCGTCTCGATCTGCGGGCCGACGGCCGCCAGGTCCACCGCGTCCACGTCGTCGACGAAGACGACGGCGTGCGGCACCCCCGTGTTGACGCAGGTGACCCGAAACGCGCGGCCCCCCACCACCAGCTCCTCATCGACCGCCTGCCGGTCCGGGGGGCCGGCCACCGGGATCTCGGCCCGACTGAGGCGCGGTGCGCCCATGTCGACCCTGACGCCGGCCACCCGGCCTGCCGCGTCCTGCTGCACCTCCGCAACGACCGTGCCGGACAGCGTCTGCACGCGTATGATACTCGCTCGGGTCAGCCCCCGCTCGTAGCAGTAGCGGGCGAAGCAGCGCATGCCGTTGCCGCACATCTCCCCCTCGCTGCCGTCCGCGTTGAACATGCGGAAGCGGAAATCGTGCCCCGGCTCAGTCGGCGGCAGGATGACAATCAGCCCGTCGGCGCCCACGCCGAAGTGGCGGTCGCTGATGGCGACGGCGAGGGCGGGCAGCCGCTCCTCGGGAACCCGCTCAACCAGGTTGTTCACGTAGATGTAGTCGTTCCCCGCACCCTCCATCTTGGTGAAGCGGACCACAGAAGCCCCCCTCTGCGAAGCTGAGTGCCAACCATTATCGCATCCCCGCCCGACAAACTCCAGTGGCTGTGTCAGAATACCTTACACTTATTGGCATTTCATCTCAACCTGATCCCGATTTCGAATCGGGCTTTTCCAGCCGTACACGATTGACAGTAAATGGAGAGAAACCTATACTGCTAGGCACCACATGGAGCCGGAAGGCGGAAGGGGTGAGCGCACGATGCGATCGGTGCGGCGCGAACGAGAGATCCAGCGGTCCCTGGCGGAGCATGAGCACGACGCCTGTGCGCTCATGGCGGCGGTGCGTAAGGATGGGCGGCCGGCACGCGCCACGGTGTCGGACGCGCTGGCGGCCCTGGCGCGCATGGTTCACCGTTCCGGCGACGTCGACGGAGAAGGCGACGGCTGCGGACTGCAGATCGATATCCCGCGCCGGCTGTGGAGCAGCATCCTGAGCGAGGCCGGCCGGGATCCGCTGCTGGCGGAGGCGCCCAACTTCGTCGTGGCCCACATCTTCATCCCCCGCAGCGAGGCCTACTGGTCAGCTGCGCTCAAGGAACAGGTCTGCAGCCGCCTCGATGCAGAGGGCTTCCGCGTGCTGACCGGGCGGAGCGGCGCCGTGAACCGGGAAGCCCTGGGTGCGCGGGGGCGTGAGGGGGAGCCCGAGTTCTGGCAGGTGGCTGCGCTGGCGCCGGTTGCGGAGCCGAAAGCCATCGGCCGGGCCTGCTTCGACCTCACGGTCGCCCTGGAGGCGGAGACGAACCTGCACGTCTGTTCCTTCTCTGCGGACACCGTGGTGTACAAGGTGCGGGGCGACGCCAACGTGCTCCAGGCCTACTACCCCGACCTGCAGGACCCGCGCTGCGAGAGCCGTGCTGCCCTGGGGCACAACCGGTACTCCACGAACACCGCTACGGTGTTCGAGCGGGTGCAGCCGTTCTCGGCTCTGGGCCACAACGGCGAGATCAACACCATCCGCGCCCTGCGGGAACAGGCGCCGCAGGTGGGCATTCCGCTCACCGCGGGCGGGTCGGACTCGCAGGACCTCAACCGCACGCTGGAGGGACTGATCCACCGCCACGGGATCTCCCTCTTTGAAGCCATGGAGATGCTCTTCCCGCCCATCATCGGCGAGATCAAGACCATGCCGGCCGAGCTCCAGGACCTGTACATGTACTACCGTCAGGCCTGGGGCCCGTTCGCCCAGGGGCCCGCGGCCATCGCCGCGCGCAGCGGCAACTGCCTCGTGGCATCGGTGGACGCCATGGGCCTGCGCCCCTTCTGGCAGCTGGAGACCGAGGACACGCTCTTCTTCTCCTCGGAGCCGGGCATCGTCAGCACCTCGGACCTCACAGCCGACCCGCGCCCCCTTGCGCCGGGCGAGAAGGTTGGCGTGATGCTGCGCGCCGAAGGCGCCCCTGAGGTGCTCAGCTACACCCGGCTGCAGTACCGGGTGCTGCAGCTCTCCCGCCAGCGCTTCCCCGAACCCGTGAACCACCGGCGCTTTATCGCCGTGGGCGGGCCGGAGGGACCTGAGCCGCCGCGCTTCCCGGAACCCCCCTCCGCCACCGCCGCTGTGCCGCAGGAACAGCTGCTTGCGGCGATGGGGTGGAGCCTGGAGGACCGGGACCTGATCCGGGCCATGGCCGCCACCGGCGCCGAGCCCATCGGCTCGCTCGGGTATGACGGCCCGCTGGCCTGTCTGGCCGACCACCGCCAGAACCTCGCAGACTACTTCAAGGAGTCCGTGGCGGTGGTGACCAACCCGGCGGTGGACCGAGAACGGGAGATTGAGCACTTCTCCACCCGCACCGTGCTCGGCGCACGCCCCCCCATTCATCTGCAGTGCGAGGAAGACGGCCGGAGTCTCGCGGCCACCCGGGTCGAACTCGGCATTCCCGTTCTGCTCGGCGGCGACCGGGGAGATCTGCGGATCCCGACGGCCGACTGCCGGAGCCTGGCCCGCGAGGCCGGCACCTACCTGCTCGGCGACCTGCTGGCGAAGTTCGCTGAGTCTGCACCTGGCGCGGTACGGCGCATCTCCACCTGCTTCTCCCGCACCGAGTCGCTGGCCCACGCCCTCGCCCGGCTGAGCAGCGAGGCGGTCTCCGCCGTGAAGGAAGGGGCGCAGGTGCTGCTGCTGGACGACGGCGACGCATTCGGCGGCGAGCGCCTCTGGCTCGACCCTCACCTGGTGCTCTCGGCAGTCGACCAGGCGCTGCGCGGAGCCGCAGACCCGGTCTCTCCTCCCTCCTGCGACACCGCATTCCCCGCCGCATCGCCTGCCAGCGGCGCCGCTCCGACCCTCCGCCGACGGTGCTCGCTGATCCTCCGGTCCGGCGCCCTGCGGTCGCTTCACGACGTCGCCCTGGCGCTGGGCCTGGGCGCCGATGCGGTCAACCCCTACCTGATGCTGGATGTCGCCGCCGCAGCCGGGCCCGACCCCGGGCAGGGCATTGCCAACCTGCTCGCCGCCCTGCGAAAGGGCCTGGAGAAGGTCATCTCCACGCTGGGCATCCACGAACTGCGCGGGTATGCGCGCTGCTTCAGCCACATCGGGCTGAAGCCAGAGGTGGCCGCCTACTTCGGCACGGAAGGCTATATGGGCTCGCCGGACGGCGGGCTTTCCCTGGCCCGGCTGAAGGCAGACGCCTGCGAGCGGTACCAGGTCGTGCACGGCGGGGGCAGGGGGGGCCTTGCCCGGCCGCCCCGCTTCTGGCCGAAGCTGTGGAAGGCTGCGGGCGACGCGGCGGGCGACGGCGGCAAGTACCCGGACTACCAGGCACGGCTCCAGCAGCAGGAGCGCGAGAACCCGGTCTGCCTCCGCCACCTGCTGGACTTCCGCCCGCGCGGAGGCAGGCATCCCCTCTCCGCCGAGGTCGACACCTCCATTGAGGGGTACAGATACCCCATCACCATCTCGGGCATGTCCTTCGGCTCCCAGGGGGAGACGGCGTTCCGGGCCTATGCCGAGGCCGCCAGGCGGCTGGACATCGTCTGCATGAACGGCGAGGGCGGCGAGATTCCCGACATGATCGGGCGCTACTGGAAGTGGCGGGGTCAGCAGGTGGCCTCCGGCCGCTTCGGCGTGCACGCGGAGATGCTCAACGGCAGCCGGTTCATCGAGATCAAGATCGGCCAGGGCGCCAAGCCGGGCGAGGGCGGGCACCTGCCCGGGACCAAGGTCTCCGGCAAGGTGGCCCTGGCCCGCAACGCCACGGCCGGCGTAGACCTCATCTCCCCCTCCAACAACCACGACATCTACTCCATCGAGGACCTGGCCCAGCTGGTGGAGGAACTGCGCACCGTCAACCCGCTGGCGAAGATCGTCGTCAAGATGCCCGTCGTACCCGGCATCGGAACGATCGCGGTGGGTGTGGCCAAGGCCGGAGCGGACGTGGTGGCGCTGTGCGGCTACGACGGCGGCACCGGCGCCGCCCGCAGGCACGCCCTGCGCCATGCGGGCCTGCCCATCGAGATCGGCGTCCGGGAGGCCCACCTGGCCCTGGTGGCCGCCGGAATCCGCGACCGCGTGGAGATCTGGGGCGACTCGGGCATGCGCTCGGGCGCCGACGTCGTGAAGCTGATGCTGCTGGGGGCCAACCGGGTGGGCTTTGCAACGCTCGCCATGGTGGCCATCGGCTGCACCATCTGCCGCGGCTGCCAGCTCGACACCTGCCACGTGGGTATCGCCACGCAGATCGAGAGCTGCGAGGAGGCGCGTGCGAGAGGGCTCAAGTCATTCGTTCCCAGGGTCTACGAGGAGGCGGTTCAACGCCTCGTCACCCTCTTTACGGCCGTGGGTGAGGAGGTGCGACAGATCACGGCACAGCTCGGGTTCCGCCGGACGCAGGACCTGGTTGGCCGCGCCGAGCTGCTGCAGCAGGCGCGGGGCCTGGGCCGGGTCGACCTGTCGGAGCTGATCCTCCCCGTGGTCTGGGAGACGCCCGTCTCCGCAGCTGCAGCGCGGCGCCCCGTTCGCCGGTGCGCCCCGAACGAGCTGACCCGGGAGATCGCGGCCGTCGCCGCGGGCCGGGCCCGGGCGGGTGAGGCCGCCGTCTGGCATCGCCTGGAGGGCATCACGGCACAGGATCGCATCATCGGCACCTCGCTGGCCGGCGACGTGGCGCGGGCCCGGGTGAGGCCTTCGCTGGAGGGCGGGAGGGTTCCCGACCTGCCGGAGGACTTCGAGGCCATGATCGACGTGGGTTCGGGCTCTGTCGCCGGAAACGGCCTGGCCGCCTTCTCCACCCGCGGAGTCTCTGTGCGGGTGCAGGGGGGCGCGCAGGACGGCGTGGGCAAGGGGCTCCTGGGCGGACAGGTGGTGATCCTGAAGCATCGGAACCGGTTCGGCTCCCTCGTGGGCGGGTCGGTGGGCAAGTCCTTCGCCTACGGCGCCCAGCGCGGCCTCTTCGTCGTGCAGGGCGACGCCGATGCCCGCTGCGGCATCCGCCTCTCGGGGGCAGACCTGATCCTCGGCGGTCGCCTGCGGGGGCCGCTGCAGGACGATCTGGGCTCCATCGGCACCCGCTCCAACCTCAAGGGCTTCGCCTTCGAGTATATGACCCGCGGCCGGGCCGTCGTGCTCGGCGACCCCGGGCCGTGGATCTGCTCCGGCATGACCGGCGGCGTGGTGTACGTGCGGCTGCAGCCGGCGCTGGGGCTGGACGAGGCCGCGGTCCGACGACGGCTCGCAAAGGGGGCCCGGGTACGGCTGACTCCGATCGGCGACAGCGAGGAGCGTGACCTGACCGAACTGCTGGGCACCTACCACCGCATCCTCCTGGATGCCCGCCAGGCCGACGAGGCCGCGGAGGTGATGGGGTTGATGCTGAACTGCCGGCAGCAGTTCCTCGCCATTGTCCCCGTCACCCACAAGGCCGAGGACGACATGAGCACGGAGTAACGTCGACCGCGCTGGATCCAGGTGGCCGGTCCGCGCTGTCAGGATGTCTGACAAACTGACAAAATATTGACGCACATCGCGTTCGGTGCTAGCATCTTCGCCAAAGCCGATTGTGAAGGCTGTAAGAAATCCTTACATTCGGCAAACGCGAAGGAGGGCTGGAGCGATGAGCCTGGATGGTTTGACGACTGCGATCAATGCGGCCTGGACCATGGTAGCGGCCTCTCTGGTGTTCTTCATGCAGGCTGGTTTTGCGATGGTGGAGGCCGGGTTCACTCGCTCCAAGAACGCGGGGAACATCGTGCTGAAGAACCTGATGGACTTCGTGGTGGCCTCCCTGGCGTTCTGGGTGCTCGGCTTCGGGCTGATGTTCGGGCCCGACGCCGGCGGCCTGATCGGCCTGGGCGGCTTTGGCTCCCCCGAGTCAGGCTTCGCCCACCTGGGTCTGGCGATCCCGTTCCTGGTCTTCCTCTGGTTCCAGACCACCTTCGCCGGCACGGCAGCGACCATCGTGTCGGGTGCGATGGCGGAGCGCACCAAGTTCTCGGCCTACCTGATCTTCAGCACGGCCATCACGCTGCTGGTCTACCCGATGGTCGGCCACTGGATCTGGGGCGGCGGCTGGCTCGCCCAGCTTGGGTTCGTCGATTTTGCGGGCTCCACGGTCGTTCACTCGGTGGGCGCCTGGGCAGCGCTGGCCGGCCTCCTGCTCCTGGGCCCCCGGATCGGCCGCTTTGACAAGCAGGGGCAGCCCAGGAAGATCACCGGTCATAACCTCGTGCTGGCTGCCCTCGGCGTCTTCATCCTCTGGTTCGGCTGGTTCGGCTTCAACCCGGGCAGCACCCTCGCCGCCACCGACCTGAGCATCGGGCGCATCGCCGTGACCACCAACCTTGCCGCCGCCGCCGGCGCCCTGGCCGCCCTGCTCAGCGCCTACGTCCGCACCGGCACTTGGGAGGTGGAGGCTGCCCTGAACGGCGCCCTCGCGGGCCTGGTAGGCATCACCGCCGGCACCGCATTCGTCTCACCGGCCTCGGCCATTGTGATCGGCGCCGTCGCTGGACTGCTGCTGGCCCCCGGAACAGCGCTGCTCGAGCGGTTCAAGATCGACGACGCCGTCGGCGCCATCCCGGTGCACGGGTTCGCAGGCCTCTGGGGCACCGTGGCGGTGGGAATCTTCCACGAGACGCAGGGGGTCTTCATGGGCGGCGGGACCCAACTCCTGGGCATTCAAGTTGTAGGCGCGCTGGCCGTATTCGCTTTCAGCTTCACCGCCTGCCTGCTCATCTTCGCCGCCATCAAGGCGACGGTGGGGCTGAGGGTCTCCAAGGAGGAAGAGCTCACCGGCCTCGACGCCAAGCACGGCGTGCAGGCCTATCCCGAGTTCCAGCCCGTCCCGGCGCACTCGCTCCTGGGCGACGACTAGCCAAGACGAATGCGTGCTGAACCGCTCCTCGGTTCAGCACGCTCGCGTTACAGGTAAGGGCGCCTCCGCGGCCGTCTGGCGGCCTGCGCGGGCGGCGCCTTTTCCTGTGCATTTCAAGTCAACGCAAGTGTACACACGGTGGCGCCTGGAGGGCCCAGTTGGGCCCATCATGGGTGGTGATCGGTTGCGAGAGCCACTGCTTGCAAGGGAGCGGACCTGCGAGTCGACAGTGCCCAGGGCGGCGACTGTCAGAAAAGAGTCGCGGGTACAGCGGGGTGTGTACTCTTTCTTGACAGTCCCGGCGCTTTGCGAAGCCGCCATGAACACCCGGGGGTGTCTCAGAGTGGGATCTTGCGCCACGTTCGGCGCTTGCTCCCGACCGAAGAGGGTGCGGAAGTGCGGCGGGAGGCCGGCCACGGGTGGCGAGTGTCAAGAAAGAGTCGGAGGTACAGCGGGGCGTGTACTCTTTCTTGACAGTCCCGGTGAACCGCGAGGCCGCACCGCCCCGCCCCGGCTCCAGGATGAGCAAGGCTGTATGAAAGCGTGCTGAACCGCTCCTCGGTTCAGCACGCTGCGTACATTGTACCAACACATTCCTACTGCCGCAAGGCTGTTATCACGGTGGGCGGGTCCGCTATAATGACATCCTAATGACCTGTGACCCGGCAAGGAGGGAAACCGGTGCTCGAAGGAAAGGACGCGCTGCTGAACGCCTGCCGAAGGCGAAAGATGAGGATCTGTGAGACCCCTATCAACCTCCTTGAGAGCGACGTGCAGGCTGAGGGCAACCTGGACGGCATGGATGTCGCCCTCATGCTCAACGTCATCAGCGGCATGCCCGGCGAGAGCCGGGGCACCCTCACGTTCCAGGGGAACCTGACCAGCTTGTTGGCCGTACTGGCACGCGTCTGGCCCGTGCCGCCGGAGCAGGACGAGGCGGTCTCGCCTGGCCGCCAGAGCTGGCCCGCCCCTCCCAGGAAGGTCGAGAAGGACACGCCGCCCAAGTGAAGAGCCCCCTGCACGGTCCCCAGACGGGCCTGCGAGGGGGCTCTTGATTACTCCACCAGGAGACGCCGGGCCTCGATGTTCACCTCGAGCACGTTGAGCTCGGTCATAAAGGCGATCTGCTCCGCGACGGAACGCTGTGCCGCACGCAGCACCTCGACCACGTGAACGCCGTACCGCGGGAGGACTTCCATGTCCACCAGCACGCCCTCGCGGCGGCTCTCCACCACGACCTTCCCCACCTTGCCGATGCCCGGGACGGACTCGGCCGACCGGGTGGCGATGGCAGCGATGACCGTGTCTGCGATGAAGAACCGGCCCAGGCTGGAGAACGTCGGCCGCACCACCGACTTCTCCAGGGTGACCGGGTCGAGCCCATGGTCGCGCTTGAAGAAGTACCGCAGCGGGTCGACCATGTACCCGGAGAAGGTCTTCTTCACCTCGAATGTCGGCGCCGGGATCACGTGCTTGCCCTCGTGGTACCGCTTTCGCTGCGCCAGACGGATCTGCGCCGGCGTGGCGATCTCCTCGATGCGGATCGTGCGGTCCGGGTGAGGCAGGTCCAGCGCCTCGCAGATCCGGACGATCATGTCGTCAGAGGTGCCCAGAACCAGTACCCGCTTCGGCTTCAGCGACCAGAGCGCCGTTCGGACCTCCTCCCGGTGGTCCTCGTTGAGGAAGATGGCTCGGCGCACCGCAGCCATCTTGTTCTCCTCCCGCTTGGCGCTGGTGCCCGCGCGGATCTTGCCGTCCTTGTCGATGAGCAGACCGTCATCCACGATGAACTCGCACTGGTTCTGATAGGCCACGATCTGGGCGCGATGGCTCTTGCCGCTGCCCGCAGGCCCCACCAAGGCAACCACCTCCACCCAGATCACCTCCCTGTCCTTACCTTACCAGATTCGACCACCGGCTGCGCAGCCTATTCAGCCGTCAGCCGCAGGAACTCCTCCACGTCATCCAACACCACCGACAGGGCGCTCTGCCAGAAGTCCGGCCGGGTGAGGTCGGCGCCCAGGTGCCGCATGGCCAGTTCCTCCGTCGTCATGCGGCCCGTGTCGCGCAGCAGGGCGGCGTACCGCTCCTCGAAGGCAGGCCCCTCCGCGAGCGCCCGGGCGTAGATGCCGGCGCTGAACAGGAAGCCGAACGTGTACGGGAAATTGTAGAAGGGCTGTTGCGTCCCGTAGAAATGGCCCTTGGAGGCCCAGAAGAGCGGGTGGTAGGTCTGCAGGCCGTCCGCATAGGCCTCCCTCTGGGCCTCCTCCATGAGGGCGTTCAGCTCGGCCACTGATAGCAGCCCGTTCGCCCGGCGCTCGTAGAAGCGGGTCTCGAACAGGAAGCGGGCATGAATGTTCATCAGCAGCGCCACCGAGTTGTCGAGCCGGGCGCCCAGCAGGGCCACCTTCTCCTCCGGGGAAGCCGCAGACTGAACGGCGGCGGACGAGACGATCAGCTCAGCAAAGGTCGAGGCGGTCTCCGCCACGTTCATGGCGTAGTCCTGCACCAGGAACGGCAGGTCGAACATGAGGCTGGTGTGGTAGGCGTGACCCAACTCGTGTGCGATGGTGGAGACGCCGCCCAGGTCGCCGCTGAAGGTCATGAAGATGCGGCTCTCCTTGCTTTGGGGGAACGAGGTGCAGTAGCCCCCGGGGGCCTTGTGCGGCCGGTCCTCTACCTCCAGCCACCGGCGGCGGAAGGCCTGGGCAGCAAAGTCGGCCATGCGGGGGCTGAACTTGCGGAACTGCTCCTCGACGAACGCTGCAGCCTCGTCGTAGGTCACGTTGCGAGTCGCCTGGTTCACGGGAGCCGTCAGGTCGTACCACGCCAGCTTCTCGGCCCCGAGCAGCCGCGCCTTGCGGTCAAGGAAGCGGCGCAGTGTCGGCCGGGCGGAGGCAACTGCGTCCCACATGGCCTCCAGGGTCTCCGGCCGCATCCGGTTCATCTCCAGAGGCTCCTTCAGCACCGACTGCCAGCCCCGGTGGCGGTAGAGGCCCAGCCGGAAACCGGCCAGATGGTTCAGGACGTGGGCGAACAGGTCGGCCTCCTTCGCAAAGGCCTCCTCCCACTTGACGAACAAGGCCTGCCGGACGGCGCGGTCTGGGTCGAAGAAGCGGTTGTAAGCCTGCCCCACCGAGAGTTCCTGTCCCTCGAAGGGGATCGTGATGCGGCCGACCACGGTGCTGTACAGGGTGTCATAGGCGTGGTAACCGTCGACGGCCAGGTCGTTGGCCAGAAGCTCCCGACCTGTCTCCATCTGGTCCGAGGCCCTCCGCCGGCGCTCGTTCAGGGCGAAGGCCGCGGGGGCCAGCCGCGGATGGTCCACCAGAGCCTGCCACTCGGCGTCGGTGAGATCCCTGGTGCGACCCTCCAGCAGGGAGATAATGGAGCGGACCGCCGCCTCGCTCTGCTGAACCCGACCGTAGAGGACAACGGCCTGCCGGTCGCGCACGTCCTGCGACATCAGGCAGTAGACAAAGCTGACCGCCTCGTAGAACCGCTCGGCCGCCTGCTGGAACCGGTCCAGGAAATCCGCCCAGTCGTCGGGGCAGGCCGGCAGGGTGCGCACCTCGGCCATGAGTACGGCCAGGTCGCGCTCGGTCCGGTCCAGCTGCGCCACCAACTCCGGCGAACTGCTGCCGCCGCGGAAGAAGACATCCAGGTCCCAGGTCTGGTTCAACACAGCCGTCACCCAGCATCCTTCCTTTCCTTCCATGTCAGGGGCAGACCCCGCCGCCGGCGAGTACCATGGAGTATCCAGCCGGGACGGGGGGATCAGCGCGTATGTGTGGAATCGCGGGTTGGGTGGACTTTGATGCAGATCTCTCCCGACAGGGAGGGACAGTGGAGTCAATGATCGCCCCGCTGGCCGAGCGGGGACCTGACGCAGAGGGAGTCTGGTGCTCTGGGCACTGCGCCTTCGGGCACCGCCGTCTGGCGGTGGTGGACCTGGTCGGGGGCATCCAGCCCATGGTGCGTACGCGGGGGCACCGGACGTATGTCCTCACGTACAACGGACAGCTCTACAACACCAGGGAACTGAAGGAAGAACTTATCGCCCGGGGCCACGTGTTCACGACGCAGTCGGACACCGAGGTCCTGCTGGTCGCTTACATGGAATGGGGCCCGGCCTGCACCGAGCGGCTGAACGGCATCTACGCCTTCGGGGTATGGGACGAGGCCGAGCACCGGCTGTTCTTGGCACGCGACCGGTTCGGCGTGAAGCCCCTGTTCTATAAGACGATTGGAAAGACACTCCTGTTCGGGTCCGAGCTCAAGGCGCTGCTGGCGCACCCGCTGGTCCGTCCCGAAGTCGACGCAGAGGGGCTGGCCGAGGTCCTCTACCTCGGGCCCTCGCGAACCCCGGGGCACGGCATCTTTCGGGGCGTCCGGGAACTCCTGCCCGGACACTGGCTCATCTTCGACCAAGGCGGCCTGCGCACGCAGGCTTACTGGCAGCTGGAGAGCCGGCCCCACACGGAAACGCCGGAGGAGACGGCCGCCCGGGTTCGGGAGCTCCTGCGCGAGGCGGTCCACCGGCAGCTGGTGGCCGACGTGCCGGTAGCCACTCTGCTCTCCGGGGGGCTCGACTCCAGCGCGATCACGGCGTTCGCTGCCGAGGCCTTCGAGGCCGAGGGGCGCGGCCCGCTGCACACCTGGTCGATCGACTACACAGACAACGACCGGTACTTCCGAACCCACGCCTTCCAGCCCGACCCCGACAGGCCCTTCATCCGGGCGATGTCGGCGAGCCTGGGCACGGTCCACCACGACGTGGTCATCGACACGCCACAGCTGGTGGACGCCCTGACCAGGGCTGCCCTGATCCGGGATCTGCCCGGCATGGCCGACGTGGACGCCTCCCTCTACCTCTTCTGCAAGGAGATCAAGAAGGGCGCCACGGTAGTGCTCTCCGGCGAGTGCGCGGACGAGGTGTTCGGCGGCTACCCGTGGTTCCGCCAGACCGCCCTCGGCCGGACCAGTTCCTTCCCGTGGGTGCGCTCGCTGGCCGAACGTGCGGCCCTGCTCCAACCGGGCGTGACGGGGAACATCGCACCCGAGGAGTACGTGGCGCAGCGGTACAGCGATGCCCTCGCACAGGTGCCCCGCCTCCCAGGGGAAGAGCCGGAAGAGGCCAGGATGCGGGAGATGTTCTACCTGAACCTCACCTGGTTCATGGCCACCCTTCTCGACCGCAACGACCGCATGTCGATGGCGGCGGGGCTGGAGGCCCGCGTGCCCTTCTGCGATCATCACCTCGCCGAGTATGTGTGGAACATCCCCTGGTCCATCAAGTCGTACGGCGGGCGGGAGAAAGGCATCCTCCGGGAGGCGCTGAAGGGGGTGCTGCCGGAGGAGGTGCGGGAACGGCGCAAGAGCCCATTTCCCAAGACCCACAACCCCAACTACTTCCGAGCGGTGCGGGACCGGGTGCTCTCGCTGCTGGACGACCCGCAGTGCCGCCTGCACGAGATCGTGCAGGCCGACCGCGTGCGTGCCCTCGCGCAGCAGGAGCAGGAGGCCACGGGCCTGCCCTGGTTCGGCCAGTTGATGGGCGGCCCGCAGTACTTCGCCTGGCTGATCCAGTTGGAGGCCTGGCTGAGGCATTACCGCGTCGTGCTGGTCTAAGACGGGGCTGTGGACGAAAATCCGGCTGGATAAACCCAGCCGGATGGTCTACTATGTGGGATGGCGACTCAAGCTAGGCCCCCGAAGATGCCCTGCAGGTAGGGCACTGCTCGTCATCCGGGCGGCGTCGGGCGGGCCCCGGCGCAGCGTCCGCGGCGATCGCAGGCTCCAGCCTGCACCCGGCCTCGTCCAGGCGCAGCGCTGCGCGCGGACAGGCCTCAATGCAGCGGCGAAAGGTGCGATCACCCGCTTCCCTTCCAATGACAGATCGGCCCTTCATGCGGCGGAAAAGAGGATGTGGTGGATCTGAGGTCTCTTCAATGGGTACTTTGGGTGTAGCCGTGCGTAACCTGATGACGTTGTTGATCGTTAGAATATCTAGTAAGACCGCCAAGGGGGTGTCTGTCAACATGCGTCGACCTGTGTGGCTGACCGCCGCAGCAATCGTGCTCAGTGCAGCGCTGCTCGTCACCGGCTGCGGTTCCGCGCAGCAGCCCGCACCCGAGCCTCCGCCTTCCCAGAACGAACCGCAGCCCTCGCCGCCCACGCCCCCCACGGATAACCCCACCCAGCCCACGTCGCCGGAGACTCCCCCTGAGACGCCCGGTGGCGGCGAGCCTGAGGTGCCCGACCTTCCCGGCGACAAGGACGCACTCAAGAATGCGCTGAAGGCCGAGACGCCGATTACGTACACCGTGGTCATCGCCGACGCGCCCCGTGACATGGACAAGACGGCCTACCTGGATCAGATGCTCGCGGAGCAGGGATACCCCGGCAAGAACGAGATCCTGCTCGTCATCTTCCCGGCCGACAACTACAACATCCGCTTTGCGATGGGCGCCCTGGTCTTCGACCGCAAGATCTCCCTCCAGCAGATGCTGGAGATGGTGCAGAACCAGTACTTGGCCCGCTCCCGCCGGGGCGACCCCGCAGGCGGCCTTGCGGACCTCATCAACGCCATCAACGAGAAGGCAAAATAGATCCGCGATCATCACGTGGAAAGGCGCGGCACCCGGGGTGCCGCGCCTTTCGTTTCCGGGCGGCCGACTGACCCGCCCGGCTAGTCGTCTGCGCCGGTGAGGACCGCCTCCGCCTCGGGGGTGATGCGCTCGGGCAGGAGCTTGTTCAGGATCACGCCAGCCAGGGCCGACAGCGCCATGCCGCTCAGCTGAAGCCCGCCCGGCAGCGGGAGCGCCGCACCGCCGATGCCCAGAACCAGGATGACGGCGGCGATCACCAGGTTGCGGTTGTTGGCGAAGTCCACTCGGGCGTCAACCACCTGCCGAATGCCCACCGACGTGATCATGCCGAAGAGGACGATGGAGATGCCGCCCATGACCGGCCCCGGAATCGCCTGAAGCAGGGCACCCAGCTTGCCGATGAACGCCATGACGATCGCCACGACGGCCGCGATGCGGATGATCCCGGGATCGTAGACCTTCGTCACCGCCAGGACGCCGGTGTTCTCGGAGTAGGTCGTGTTGGCCGGACCGCCGAGCAGGCCGGCCAGGGCGGTGGCCAGGCCGTCGCCGATGAGCGTCCGGTGCAGGCCGGGATCACGGATCAGATCCTTGCCGATCACCGCACCGTTGGTGGTGATGTCGCCGATGTGCTCCACCATCGTCACCAGGGCGAGGGGGGCGATTGCCATGATGGCGGAGAGGCTGAACTTCGGCGCCATCACCGGCGGCACAGCGAACCAGTCGGCAGCGGCCACGGACGTCCAGTCGACGATCCCGAAGGCCATGGCGGCCGCGAAGCCCACCAGAAGACCCGACATGATGGGGAGCAGCTTGAAGAAACCCTTGGCATAGACCGAGGTCAGCAGCACGGCCAGCAGCGTGATGGCGGCCACCGCCCAGTTCTGAGAAGCCATCCCCACTGCCGTGGGCGAAAGCGTCAGGCCGATGACCATGATCATCGGGCCGGCGACGACGGGCGGGAAGAAGCTCCGCACCCGGTCCACGCCGAACAGAAAGACCAGGCCGGCCAGCAGCAGGTAGACGAGTCCGGCCACGATGAGACCGCCGGTCGCGTACTCCAGCCCCTCGTTCGCCCCGACCATCTGGATCGCGGCGATGTAGGCAAAGCTCGAGCCCAGGAAAACAGGCACCTTCCGCTTCGTCACCAGGTGGAAGAGCAGCGTGCCGAGGCCGGCGGTGAGGAGGGCCACGCTGGGGTGGAGGCCGGTCTGAAGCGGGACGAGGATCGTGGCGCCGAACATGGCCGCCACATGCTGCAGGCCCAGTATAAACCGCTTTGCCGGAGAGAGCGTTTCTGTCGGAGCCGCCATCTCACATACCCCCTGAACGTGATGTTCCTGCGACGCATAAAAAAGAACCTCTTACCGGCGAGGCAAGAAGTCGCGTGGCAGGCACACCGCATCAGGGCGTACCTTACCATGTGACCTTGCCAGTCTCACAGGACTGTCTTAAAGGTCGCCGGTATTCAATTCGGTCTTAGTGTACCACGATCTGCTGCCGGGCGCCAGATGTTTTGTCGCTGAGGTTACATTGACCAACCCCCTGGATGCCGCTGAGGCGCTGCATTTTTCCGCAGGGGCTGGAAGGTATTTCAAACCAGAAGTAAGGATTCCTTCCTGTGGAGAAGGAGGGGTTCGAAACATGGTGGAAGGCCGGACCACCGTGGTCATCGCCAACGACAACTACGAGGAGCGCCAGCGCCTCATGGATCAGTTCGACGGCATGTCTGAGTTCGCCGTGGTGGGCGAGGCGCGCCACGGCCTGGAGGCCGTTGAGCTGGTGCGGTCGCTGCGCCCTGACCTGTTGGTCCTCGATGACGTGCTTCCCTATCTGGATGGCCTGGGCGTCCTCGCCCAGCTCGAACCCGGCCAGCGCCCCAACGTGCTCCTGCTGCTCTCGTGCGCCTCAGACCGCCTGGTGCAGCACTACTACGAGAACGGCGCGAGTTACTGCCTCCTCCGTCCCTGCCCGCCGGAGTTGGTCGCGGAGCGAGCCCTGCTGGTCTCCGGTCACCCCGCCAGCCTGCAGGGGTCGACTGCGGGGCGTGCGGCCCCGAGTCCCCGCACCATCGCCGAGCTGCTGCGCCGGAGCGGGGTGCCGGCCCACTTGCAGGGCTACCGCTTCCTCAAAGACGCCGTGCAGTACGTCCTGAGCAGCAACAAGAGCTCCTGCGGCATGACGAAGGAGCTGTACCCGCACATTGCGCGGTTGCACGGCACGCAGCCCAATCGGGTGGAACGCTCAATTCGCCACGCCATCGAGGTGGCATGGGGTCGGGCCGACATCAACGACCTGCAGCGTCTCTTCGGCGCCACCGTCCACCACGTGCGGGGCAAGCCCACCAACTCGGAGTTCGTGGCCATGCTGGCCGATCACCTGCGGGGGGCGGTGGGCTCTTGAGCAGCCCTCCGCCCCCCCTGCGCTTCGGTCTGCTAGACCATCAGCACCTTTCGGGCCTCCATGATTCCAGCCGCGAGCGCCTCTCGGTTCACCGGCACGAAGCGGGCCTTGTCCTCGCCCATCACCTTGGGCAGCACGGTCAGGATCGACTCCACCTGTACCAGCGGCACCACGGCCAGCAGCGCCCCGAGCGCAACCATGTTGGCGTACCGGGCGTTTCCCAGGTGGATCGCCAGGTCCGTGGCCGGCACCGGCACCACCGTAATATCCGTGCGCGTCGCCGCCGAGGTGCAGAGCGAGGTGTTCACGACAAGGGTGCCCCCCGGCTTCACCATCCGCTCGAACTTCTCCAAGGACGGCTGGTTCATCACGATGCAGGCCGTCGGCTCGGAGACCAGCGGGCAGGCGACCGGCTGGTCGGAGATCACCACCGAGCAGTTCGCGGTGCCGCCCCGCTGCTCCGGGCCGTAGGCCGGCACCCATGAGACGTGCTGCCGCTCCAGGTTGCCGGCGTAAGCGAGCAGCTGGCCGGCGGTCAGCACGCCCTGACCGCCGAACCCTGCGATCAGGATCTCATGCACGTACACCCGCCAGCACCTCCTTCGTCAGGTCCTTGAACTCGCCCAGCGGGAAGTAGTCGACCATCTCGCCCATGACGTACCGGTTGGCCTCTGCCGGGGTCACGCCCCAGTTGGTGGGGCAGTTGCCCAGCACCTCAACCATTGAGAAGCCCAGGCCGTTCAGCTGCGCCTCGAAGGCCTTCCGGATCGCCCGCTTCGTCTTCACAATGTTGCCCACGTCCGCCACGTGCGTCCGGGCGACGTAGGCCGTGCCGGGCATCTGCGCCAGCAGTTCGGCCATGCGGTACGGCCGACCGTTCTCCTCCCGCCGCCCGTACGGGGTGGTGGCTGTCACCGCGCCCATCAGGGTGGTCGGCGACATCTGGCCGCCGGTCATCCCGTAAATGGTGTTGTTGTACATGATGGCGGTGATCTTCTCACCCCGGGCCGCGGCGTGGATGATCTCCGATGTGCCGATGGCGGCCATATCGCCGTCGCCCTGGTAGGTGAACACGAAGAGGTTCGGGCGCGCCCGCTTGATCCCCGTGGCCACCGCCGGGGCGCGGCCGTGAGGTGCCTGCACGAAGTCGGTCTCGAAGTAGTTGTAGGCCAGGACGGAGCAGCCCACGGAGGCGACACCGACCGTGCGCTCCCGTAGGTCCAGTTCATCGATCAACTCGGCGATGATCCGGTGCAGCACGCCGTGGCTGCACCCCGGGCAGTAGTGAGTGACGACGGGCGACATCGCCTGAGGCATGCCGGCGAGCAGTTTCATGATGCCTCTCCTCCCATCAGCTTCTGGATCTCGCTGAGGATCTCGCGCGGGGTGGGAACCATACCACCGAGGCGACCGTAGAAGTCGACGCGGGCCCGGCCCAGCACTGCGAGCTTCACGTCCTCCACCATCTGGCCGCTGGACATCTCCACGTCGAGGAACTGCCGTACGCCCCGGTCGGCCAGGCGGGCGAGGCCCTGGACCGGGAAGGGCCAGACCGTGATTGGCCGGTAGAGCCCAACCTTCAGGCCGATGCTGCGGGCGCCGTCCACGGCCGCCCGTGCGATGCGGGCGGAGGTTCCGTAGGCGACCACGACCAGCTCGGCGTCGTCGCAGCGATACTCCTCCCAGCGGGCCTCCTTCGCCGCCATGGCGGCAAACTTGGCCTGCAGCCTCAGGTTGAGTTCCTCGAGCCCCTCAGGGTTCAGCTCCAGAGAGGTGATGACGTGCTTGGGGCGCCCCCGGGCCCCGGTCAGGGCCCAGTCCTTGTCATCGAGGGGCTCCCGCACGGGCGGGAAGGAGACTGGCTCCATCGTCTGGCCCAGCAGGCCGTCACCCAGCAGCGCCACCGGGTTGCGGTACGCGTCCGCCAGGTCGAACGCCAGCATCGTCAGGTCGACCAGCTCCTGGACGGTGGAGGGTGCGAGAGTGATCATCCGGTAGTCGCCGTGCCCGCCGCCCTTCACGACCTGGAAGTAGTCGCCCTGCGACGGCTGGATGTTGCCCAGGCCGGGGCCGCCCCGCATGATGTTGACCACCACGCAGGGGAGCTGCGAGCCGATCATGTACGAGATGCCCTCCTGCTTCAGCGAGAAACCCGGGGAGGACGAGGAGGTCATCGCGCGCACCCCGGCCGCCGCAGCCCCCAGGAGCATGTTCACCGCGGCCAGCTCGGACTCGGCCTGCAGGAACGTGCCGCCCACTTCCGGCATGCGGCGCGCCATGTAAGCCGGCAGCTCGGACTGCGGCGTGATGGGATAACCGAAGAAGAAGCGGCACCCCGCCCGGATGGCAGCCTCGCCCAGGGCCTCATTTCCCTTCATCATCGTCATCATGGGTTCCATGAGGTATCCCCTCCTAGGCGGTCTGGTAGATGGTGAAGACGACCTCAGGGCAGACCAGCGCGCATGCCCGGCAACCGGTGCACTTCTGCGGGGCGATGGCCTCGGCGGCCCTGTAGCCCAGGGCGTTGATCTGCGAACCCATGGCCAGCACCTCGCGCGGGCAGGCTTCCGTACAGAGTTCGCAGCCCTTGCAGCGGTCCTTGTTCAGTTCGAGCAGGATCGTGCGCAACCGCATTACCCCCTTCTCAGTCCAGTGGTCAGCGGGCCTTCATCCGCAAGCTACAGCACGGCAACCGACTGCTCCCAGGGTGGACGCATATGCAGTCTGAGGGGAAGCAGGTCCAGTCCCGGCAACTGTGCGGCGAGGTCTTCCCGCACCGCACTGAAGCGAACCGGCAGATCGAGCAGGCCCGCCGCGGCCTCGACCTGCTCCAGCCCTTCCAGCACGTGCTCCGGGCGGGTGAGCGGGCCCATGTTGGCGTTGTTGATGAGCCCGGTGAACCGGATGCGCGCGATCTCCTCCAGCCACCGTGCGTAGCGGGCCACCTGCTCCGGCGAGCCCGTTCCGGGCCTGTACGGGTTGACGACCATGAACGCCTCGTAGGAGCCGGGCTGCAGGCGCCCGTGCAGGCTGCCCACCACGCGCGCCCCCTCGTCGCCACCGATGTCGGCCACCACCGGGCCATCGTAGGCCATCAGCGCCTGGGCGGCGCGCGGGGTCACCACGGGCAGATCCGAGCGCCACAGGTCGCCTTCCGGCAGCACGACCTCAACGCCCGCGGCGGTCAGGTCGGCAGCCACATCGCGCGCCCGGTAATAGGGCGTGATGAAGTCCAGATCCAGCAGCATCGGGCGCTTTGGCCCTGTGCACAGCGAAAGAGAAAAACAAACGGCCACCTCGGTCTTTCCAGACCCGAAGTGACCCAACAACAGGGTACGGGCAGCGTGCGTCATGCCGATCCCCCCGGCTTCATCATAACTGTCACGCTCGTGCCAGGGTATCGGTAATTGGGTTTAGACAGAAAGGGCTATCCGCACAATTGTGGAAGATCGGCGAACGGGACCACCGACTGCTGCGGTGGCCCCGCCGTCACTCGTCATCGTCCTCGCGCATCGGCGATTCCTCGTCGTCGCCGGTCGCCAGCGCCTCGAGGCCCGGCACTTCCTCAACCGGAAGGTACAGTTCGATCAGTTCGCCCTGCCGCAGCACCGTCAGCGGCACGCGGTCGCCATAGCGGTGGGAAGAGAGGATCTTGCGGATCATGCCGCTGCTGGTCACGGGCTGCCGTCCGCCCACGGCCATGACCATGTCCATCTCCTCCACGCCTGCCCGGCGCCCCGGGCCGTCCGTCTGCACGTGCTGCACCACGAGCCCGCGGTTGTAGGGCAGGTTGAGCATCTCAACCCAGATGTCATCGATGACGTCCGGCTCGCCCGAGAACCCGAGCCACGGATGCACCGCGAAGCCGTGATCGATGATCTGGCTGGCCACGCGCGCCGCAACCGCCGCCTGTATCGCAAGCGACACGCCGCCCTGCCAGGGGATGCCGTTGATGCCCACCACCCGGCCCTCCAGATCCACGAGCGGCCCGCCCGCGTTCCCAGGGTGAACGGCGGCGCTGGTGAGCAGCAGCCCGTCCACGGGCACGTTACCCCGGCCGCGCCCCTTGGGGCGGTAGACCGTGCGGTCTGCACTGCTGATGATCCCGCTGGTGGCGGTGTGCTCCTGACCCAGCGCGTACCCCACGGCAACCACGAACAGCCCCACCGGCGTGGTTCCGTCGGGCGCGAAGGTAGGCGGGTCGACGGGCAGCCGCTCCTCAAGCCGCAAGACCGCCAGGAAGTACAGGGGGTCAAAGCCGACGCACTCGGCCCGCCTGCGCTTGCCATCGGCTGTCTTCACCGTGATCTCGTCTCCCGGGGCCACCACCTGGGCGGTGGTGATCACGTGGTAGTGGTCAAGGACCACCCCGGTTCCCAGGGCGATTTGCCCCGTCCTGGGCGTGACGGCATATACGTGCACCACCGCGGGGCGCACTCTGTCCAGCGCCCCGATCAAGGCTGATGAAAAGGCGTCCACGCCCATGTTCCCCCCATCCGGCCTGTCGTCCCTTCAGCGTCCATCTGGCTGCAAGGCCGTCCCGTGCGCTGCGCTTGATACTTCTGCGAACACAGCCACTTCCCTTCACCCGCTCTGCCAACTCTTGCCGCGCAGCACTCTAACATGCCATTTTACGTGTGTTGCGGCTGATCCTCAACCCTGGCATACGCCGCCACCCGCGTTCTGCGGTGAACCTTCGGTGGCGGCCCGGGGGTCTTTACAAAGGAGACAGTATCGGAAGTGCCTGGTCTCCCTGGTCTCCGTTGAAGTTGAGAGGAATGCCGCAAACGCTGGGAGGGACTCACCCGTGATCGAACTGCTCAACGTCTCCAAGAGCTACGGGAAGAAGAAGGCCGTTGACAACCTCAGCCTCACGGTCCGTCCGGGCGAGATCTTCGGATTCCTCGGTCCCAACGGCGCCGGCAAGACCACGACGATCAAGATGATCGTCGGGCTGCACCGGCCTGATTCCGGCAAGGTCCTGGTCTGCGGCCACGACGTCGTCACCCGGCCGCTGGAGGCCAAACGCCAGATTGCCTACGTTCCGGACACGCCCGAGGTCTACGACCGGCTGACTGGCCTGGAGTACCTGAACTTCATCGCCGACGTGTGCGGGATTCCTCCCAGGGAGCGGCAGGAGCGGATCGAGCGCTTCGCCGACACCTTTGAGCTGACGGGTGCGCTCTTCGACCGCATCGACAGCTACTCCCACGGCATGCAGCAGAAGCTGGTGCTGGTCTCGGCCCTGATGCGGAACCCGCCCGTCTGGGTGCTGGACGAGCCGATGGTAGGCCTCGACCCCCGCTCCTCTCACCGCCTGAAGGAGCTGATGGTCGAGCACACCCGCAGCAACCGGACTCTCTTTTTCTCCACCCACGTGCTGGAGGTGGCGGAGCGCCTGTGCGACCGCGTAGCCATCATCGACAGGGGGCGCATCATCGCCTGCGGCACGCTCGACGAGCTCCGCCAGGGCCAGACCGGCGAGACGCTTGAATCCATCTTCCTGGAGTTGACCGAGCGATGAGAAACGTGTGGCCGCTCCTGCGGGTACAGCTGCTCCAGAGCCTGCGGGGCAGTCTCGAGCGCATGTCGGGAACCCGCTCCCGCCTCGGGATCCTCATGATCCCCTTGCTCCTGATGGCTTTCATCCCGCTGCTCACCATGATGACGGTGGGTTACATCGGCCTGTACAAGGGCCTTGAGCTGATCGGCCAACCGGAGCTCCTGATCAACCTGGCCCTCACCGCAGGCCAGGTGCTCTGCCTGATCTTCGGCGTGCTCTACGTCATCTCCGTCTTCTACTTCAGCAAGGATCTGAAGCACCTGGTCCCGCTCCCCCTGCGGCCTGGCGAAATCGCCTTGGCGAAACTCGCCACCATCATGATGGGCGAGTACCTCACCACGGCCCCGGTGGTTGTGCCCGCTCTGGCCGTCTACGGCTGGCTGGCTGACGTGGGCCCGCTTTACATCCCCTTTGCCGTACTCATCTTCCTCATGCTGCCGGTGGTGCCCCTCGTGCTCTCGGCGCTCTTCAGCCTGGCGCTCATGCGCGTGACCAACCTGCGGCGGAACAAGGACCTCATCCGGGTGTTCGGTGCGCTGGTCGGCGTTGGCATGGCAATCGCCATCCAGTTTGGGAGCCGCTTCCAACAGGAAGGCCTGCGCCCAGAGGACGTTCAGCGGCTCATCGAGCAGCAGCAGCCACTGGTTCAGGGCATCGCCAGGTGGGCCGTCACCTCCGCCTGGGGAACGCAGGCGCTGCAGGCCGGCAGCCCTGCCCTGGGCATTCCCTCCTTCCTGCTCTTCACCGGCGTCGTCGCGGCGGCCCTCGCCCTGCTGGTGCTCGGCGCAGAGTGGCTCTTCTTCGGCGGGCTCCTGGGAGGAGACGAGAGCGCATCCTCGGGCCGGAAGGTGAGCCGGTCGGACCTCACCCAGCGGGCAGGGCGCGTGCGCCCCCCGCTCGGCGCGCTCCTGCTGCGGGAGATCCGCCTGCTCAACCGCACCCCGTCCTTCCTGCTGTCCGGCCTGGTGGGCCCACTGCTCATCCCCGTCTTCGCCTTCATCCCTCTGGCCGGCAAGGGCGGGCCGTTTCAGGATATGGACTTCTCACGTTTCGCCGACCTGCCCTGGACGCCGGTAGCGCTGCTGGGCATCCTGGTGTTCCTCAACTCCGCCTCGGCGATCCCCTCCTCGGCCATCAGCCGCGAGGGGCGCTGGTTCTGGATCAGCCGCTCGCTGCCCGTGCCGCCTCGGCTGCAGATCCACGCCAAGCTGTTGCACAGCCTGCTCTTCAGTGCGCTCAACGTGGCGGTGGTCGCCGGCGGGATAGCCTGGCTCGGGCTGGCCACTGTGCGCAACCTCGCCGTGGTGGTGGTGGGCGGCCTCCTCATCGGCGCCCTCACCGGCTACGCGGGGCTGCTCGTTGATGTGCTGCGGCCGAGCCTCCACTGGACCGACCCCCAGCAGGCGATGAAGGGCAACTTCAACTCCCTGCTCGCCCTGCTCATCAACATGGGAGTGAGCCTCATTACCGCACTTGCAGCCTACCTGGCCTACCTCGCAGCCCGCTCCGCCTTTCTCCCGGTCCTCATGGTCCTGCTGGCCGTCGAGACCTGGATCCTGGGCCGGGTTGTCGGGGACCTGGCCGACATCCGCTACGCGCAGTACGACTGATGAAGGGAGTCTGTATGCATGGGACGCACGCTGATGACCATCGGGGCGGTGCTGCTGGTCGTGGGCGGAGCGATCGCCCTGGTTGAGCGCTTCCTTCCCGGCCTGGGGCGGCTGCCTGGAGACATCGTGCTCCGCCGGGGAAACTTCACCTTCTACTTTCCGGTCGCCACCAGCATCCTGCTGAGCCTGGGCCTTACCTTGCTGTTCTGGCTCTTCCAACGGCTCGGAAGGTAGTATAATGGATTATGTTGCGACCCGAAGGAGAAGGGGGACCGGCCGATGCTGTTTGGGAACATCAGGGGCCAACTCTTCTACGAGTTGCTCCGGCAGGCCACGGAAAACGCCGCTCAGACTGCCGCCATGCTCGGCAGGTTGCTCGAGGATCCCGCACTGTACTCCGAACTGGGCCCTGCGATCAAGGACCTGGAGTCGAAGGGCGACGAGCTCACCCACAGCCTCTTCGAGCGGATCAACAAGACCTTTGCCACTCCCCTGGATCGGGGAGACCTTGCGGCGCTGGGCGTGGCCATCGACTCCGTCGTCGACGCGATGGAGGCGGCAGCCGCACGCATCGGCATCTACCGCGTACAGACCAGCGACAAGCACTTCCGGGCCTTCGCCCAGATCCTGCGGGCGCAGGCCACGGAACTGGTGGCGGCCATCGACCTGCTGGCCGGAGGCAAGCTCATCGACATCGCGGAGCGCATCCGGCAGATCAACACGCTGGAGAACCACGGCGACGACGAGCTTCGCCTGGCGCTCTCCGAGCTGTACGACCAGTCGTCGTCAGACCCGATCAGGTTCGTGACGATGAAGGAGATCTACGAGACGCTGGAAGAGGCCACAGACCAGGTGGAGACCGTCGCCAACACGCTGGAAGGGGTCATCATGAAGCGGGCCTGATGCAGAGACCCGGCCCGAAGAAGGGGTCCCGCCCCGGCTTGAAGCCGGTTGCGGGACCCCTTCGGCACGTCTACGGGCGCATTCCGAGCCCGGCCAGCACGCGCTTGCGCAGGATGGGCGCAGGGCGGTAGCGCTCTTCGCCGCTCTGCCGCTGGAGCCCCTCCAAAACTGCGAGCAGCTTTTCCGGGCCGATCTCGTCCGCCCACTCCAGCGGACCCATCGGGTAGTTCACGCCCAGGCGCATGGCGGCGTCGATGCCCGCCGCCGTGGCCACGCCCTCCTGGAGTGCGAAAGCCGCCTCATTGGCCAGGCAGGCCAGGAGCCTCGCAGCGACCAGCCCCGGGCCGTCGGCCACCACCTCGGTGTCGCGGCCCAGCGAGCGGAAGAAGTGCACGGCCAGCTCGGTGGCTGTTGCATCGGTGCGAAGGCCCGGCGCCACCTCCACAAGCCGCCGCCGGCTCACCCGGGGGATGCCCCCGTAGCCCACCAGGCGCGCCGGGTTGACCAGGCGGCTCGCCATCTCCGTGGTGGACTGGGTCGAGGCCTCGACGAGAACGACCACCCGCGGGTCCGGCTGCCGGCCCTCCAGCAGCTCGGGCCCGGCGAGAACGACGAGGTCGGCCTCCGCGCAGCACTCCACGAGGCGGTAACCGGCGGCAGCCGCCATGTCTGCCAGGTCTGGGTCTCCCAGCACGGCCACGCGGGCCACTCCGGGCACCCGGGGGCCCGGCGCAAGGGCATACCGGGGCGGCTCCGGGCCGTCCACCGGCGCCCCGTCCGCGTAACGATACCAGCCCCATCCGGTCTTGCGCCCGAGCCGGCCGGCCTTGACCATGCGCTCCTGCAGCGGGTGGGGCCGGAACCGGGGCTCTCCGAAGTACTGCTCGAAGACAGACCGGTGCACGGCGAAGTTGATGTCGAGCCCGACCAGGTCCATCAGCTCGAACGGCCCCATGCGGAAGCCGCAGGCCAGCCGGGCGATCCGGTCGATCTGCACGGCCGTGGCCACCTGCTCGCCGAGGATCCGGAGCGCCTCGCCCGAGTAGGGCCTGGCCACCCGGTTCACGATGAAGCCCGGCGTGTCCTTCACCCGGACCGGCTCCTTGCCCAGCGCGCGGGCCACCTCCTCGGCGGCCTGCAGCGCTGCCTCGCCGCTGGCGTCGCCTGCCACCACTTCCACGAGACGCATGGCGGGGACCGGGTTGAAGAAATGCATCCCCACCACCCGGTCGGGGTAGCCGGCCAGAGCGCCGATCTGCGTGACCGAAAGCGAGGAGGTGTTGGTGGCCAGCACCACGTCCCGGCGGCAGAGCCGGTCCAGCCGCTCGAACAACCCGCGCTTGAGCTCAAGCTCCTCCTGTGCGGCCTCGACGACGAAGTCCGCCCGGGCGAAGTCGCCCAGGGCCGTTGTGGCGGTGATGCGGCCCACAGCTTCGGCCGCCTGCTGCGGGGTCAGCCGGCCGCGCACCACCTGGCGCTCCAGGTCGGCCTCCACGCGCCGGAGGGCGCGCGTCAGCGCCGCAGGGTCAACGTCGCAGAGCAGCACGTCGAACTTCGCCTGGGCCGCCACCTGCGCGATTCCAGCACCCATGGTGCCTGCGCCGACCACACCGATCCGCCGCACGGAAGTTACCTCCCCGTGAATTTGGGGGCACGGCGTTCGATGAAGGCCCGAATCCCCTCTCGGGCGTCGGCGCTCGCCGCCGCCGCCTCCTGGAGGTGGGCCTCCAGCTCCAGCACCTCGTCCAGCGGGCGCTCCAGCCCCCTACCGATCAGCCGCTTGATCCAGCCCATCGAGCGCGGGCCCCTGGCAAGGCGGCCGGCCCAGTCGGCGACGACAGCCTGGAAGCCCTCGTCGGGCACCACCCTGTTGCAGAGCCCCAGCGCCTGCGCCTCGGCGGCGCTCACCTTGTCGCCGAACAGCGCCAGCTCCATCGCCTTGTGGTAGCCGATGAGGCGCGGGAGGAAGTACGAGGCCCCGGAGTCCGGCACCAGGCCGATGTTCACGAAGGCCTGCACCAGCGAGGCGCTCTCTGCCATAATCACCAGGTCGCAGGCCAGCGCCAGGCTGACGCCCGCCCCTGCTGCCACACCGTTCACGGCGGCCAGCACCGGCTTCTCCAGCCCGCGGATCTGGCCAATCCAGGTGTTGTAGTACCGGCGCAGGAGCTGGCCGACGGGCTGGTCGCCGATGTCCTGCAGGTCCTGCCCCCCGCAGAAGCCGCGGCCGGCGCCGGTGATGACCACGGAGCGAACTGCGGGGTCCCGCGCCGCCTGGTTCAGCGCGCTGATCAGCCCCTCGTGCAGCGCTGTGTTAAGGGCGTTCAGACGCTCAGGCCGGTTGAGCGTGATCGTACAGACGCCGTCACCTACGGTGTAGAGCACCGCCGGATCACCCACGTGCCTACCTCCCCTTCCATTCCGGCTGCCGCTTGGCGGCAAAGGCCTGCATGCCTTCCTTCTGGTCCTCCGAGGCAAAGGCGAGGGCAAAGAGGCGCCGCTCGTAGGCCAACCCGCCCGCCAGGCTGCTCTCGAAGGAGTGGAGCACCGCCTCCTTGGCCAGCCGCAGGGCCACCGGAGACTTCGAGGCGATCTCAGCAGCCAGCCGCTGCGCCTCGCTCAGGTAAGACTCCACCGGCACCACCCGGCTGACAAGCCCCGCCGCCCTGGCCTCGTCGGCGGAGAGCATGCGGCCCGTCAGCACCATTTCCATCGCCAGGGACTTGCCCACCGCGCGCGTCAGCCGCTGGGTGCCGCCGGCACCGGGCAGCACCCCGATGTTGATCTCCGGCTGGCCGAACTTCGCCGTCTCGGAGGCGATGATGATGTCGCAGATCATCGCCAGTTCCAGCGCACCGCCCAGGCAGTACCCGCTGACGGCGGCCACGATCGGCTTCTTGATGCGTGCGACCTCGTCCCAGAGCGAGATGTGGTCGCGGGTGTACATGTCGATGGCGTCCATGTCCGCCATCTCCCTGATGTCGGCCCCCGCACCGAAGGCCCGCTCGCTGCCGTGCAGCAGCAGGCAGCGGATGTCGGGGTCGCGCTCGAACTCCCGGAACGCCTCCACCAGCTCCGTCATCAGCGACGCGTTCAGGGCGTTGAGGGCCTGGGGTCGGTTCAGCTGCACCCGGCCCACTGCCCCCTCGCGGAAGACCAGGATGTTCTCATACGCCATGCCCTTCTCCTCCTTTTTCCTCGCCGGCTGTGACCTCGGCGTAGTACATCGTGAACAGGCCCTTTGCGAAGGAGCGCAGTTGCTGGCCTGCGGCGGCCATCTCCGGCGAGTGGAGGGCGGCGTCCAGGGCCCTCCGGTCGTCGAAGTAGAGTTCGGCCAGCTGGAACAGGTCCGGTGTACCCCACGGAGCCTCGACGAACCGTGAGACCTCGCAGCGCCGCAGCCCCGGCACCCGCGAGACCAACTCCAGGTGTTCCCCGTAGCGCCGGTCGAAGTCCTCAGTCGGAATCTCGGGCTTTCGGTACAGCACTACCAACTTGTACACGCCGCTCCCCCTCACCCTGTTGGTTCGAAGTGCCGTCCCAGATACCGCAGCGCCCCCGGTCTGAGCGTCTGGTAGTACGTCTGGAACAGGTTTCGGGCGTCGTGACCGCGCCAGGGGCTCGGCAGCAGCTGGACAGGCAGCCCCGGATCGACGAACAGGAACTTGCGGTAGTCGTGCACCAGGCTGATCTGCTCCACAAACCGCTCCTCGTCGCTCTGAAGCCTGGCCTCCGCCGCGGCGAGACGGGGCGCCCAGCGGGCGATGAAGCGGTCGTAGCTGGCCTGTATCGCCTCCAGGTCCCAGCAGCGCCGGACCAGCTCGGCCGCCTCCCGATCCCCCACGTACTCCGCCACGAAGAGCGTGGCGTAACCCTCGATGCCGTAGCGGCGAAGCAGCGCCTGCACCGAGTCCTCCAGCGGGTTCGGCGAGAGCCAGGCGCCGTGCGAGAGGTGGGCAAACCCCGTCCAGATCAGCTCCCGCCGCAGATCGTTCCGCCGCTGCCGCATCACCTCGGGAATCGAGTAGACCAGCACGCGCCAGCGGCCGTCCCACTCTGCGTCCCGCCCGTCGTACACCCGGCGAGAGGCCTCCACGATGCGCTGGCGGCCAGCCTGTGAGAGGGCGTAGCAGGTGCGCCCGCCCACCTTACGCACGTCCAGCCAGCCCTGCCGGGCCATGCGCGAGAGCGCCTGGCGGAGCGCAGTCTCACTCACGCCAAAGGGCGCGACGAAGGCGGCCAGGGTGGAGCCCCAGGCCTCACCCCCCACATGTTGTATATAGTCGCCCCACAGGTCAAATAGGAGGGAGCGGGCCTTCATCGCAACACCTGCCCCTCGGCCCTGGTCCCGGCCGAAAATGGCCAGGAAGATTTTCGCTGTACAGACAGATTCGCCATCGGGGGCCGCACCCCTGCCATGAAGAAAGGCACCGGCCTCCGGGGAGGTCGGCGCCTGGGTTCGTCTCGGTTCAGGGGCGGATCCGATAGCGGCAGCACTGGCCACCTCTGGCGATGCACTCCACCCGTTCCACGTCGTCGGTGCCCAGCACAGCCTTGAAGAACTCGAGCTCGTGGGCGCAGGCATGCGGGTACCGGCGGGAGACCTGACTCACCGGGCAGTTGTACTCCTTCAGGAACATGACGCTTCCGTCGCCCGGCTCAAACTCGGCCAGGTAGCCGTTGGCCTGCTGCACGGCGGTCAGCCGCTCCACCCGCTCGGCCAGGGTCTCGCCGACCACCTCGCCGGCGAAGCGCTGCACCATCGCCTTGCCCCGGTGGGCGAAGAAGGTCTCCATAAGAGCGGGGGCGGTCTCGTTCAGGAAGTCCAGCAGCTCGAGGCTGAGGGCGCCGTATTTCTTCGGGAACAGGCTGTCGGCCGCCTCGGTCAGCGAGTAGACCCGCGTCGGCCGTCCCATCGGCAGCCGCTGCTGCACCGAGGTCACCAGCCCGTCCCGCTCCAGGGAGGTCAGATGCCGCCTGACCGCAACGTGAGTAATGTGGAGGCGCTCACCGAGCTCCCCGACCGTCATGGGTCCAACGACCCGCAGCAGGTTAATTATCTCACGGCGCGTGGAGGTCTCCTCCTGCGGTGACATGAGATCAGCAGACAACGCGTTCCCCTCCTTACACACATAGTATCACTTCTAATATTCTATCACACACCTGAACTCACGGATACTTTCTTAAGACCTTTGTCATCAAATCTATCCTTTCGTACTACGCCTGCCGCCCAATGTAGGCTATAGTGCGAGTTCCGGCAGCGTTGCCCCGGAGGAGAAGACTGGACAGTTGGCGAGGCATGTACTAACCTTTACCTGAAGGAATGTGGAGGTGAGCCCGGGTGTTCATGTGCAAACACTGCCTGGAGCAGTTCGAAGACGAACACTTGGCCTATATCCTGCTTCCGGAGAAGCGCCTTCAGCTCCCGGCGGCGGACACCTATGCGTTCAAGTTCTGTTCACGCGCCCACCTGGAGGAGTTTCTCCGGCACATCTCAAATCAGCACCAGGCGTACGTGCTGACGAAGGTCTCCGGGCCAGACCGGAAGACCATCGCGACTGCCGCCCCGCTCGATCTGCTGCTCCAGATGAACAAGGCCTCATAGCGCATGGCAAGTGCCGGACGGCCGCCCGACTCGGGCGGCCGTCCCGTACTTCGTACCGCTATGCCCGTGCGTTCTCCCGGGCGGTCCGGATGAGTGCGCGGATGCGCTCCCTGCCGACCAGCTCCACAAAGCCGCCGATCCGCGGCCCGCTCTCAGCCCCGAGCAGCACGCCGTAGAGAATCTTGAAGAAGTCCTTCGGCGCCATGCCGTGCGCCTTGGCGATGCTGAAGACCCCCGTCTGAATCGAATCGGCGTCCGGGGCCTGCATCATCATCTCCTCGAACTCGCCCACCATGGCCCACTCGGCGTCGGTGAGGTCGGGAACGCGGCGGGTGGGCAGGATGAAATCCTCGTAGTAGTGGATCGCCTTCTCCAGCAGCTCCCGCACGAAGGGCTCGTTCGCCCTGATGCGCTCGTGGCCGAAGGAGCGGCCCAGGTACTCCAGCAGCTGGTCCTGGTCGGTCACCGAGATGGCGTTCACGAGGTTGATGATGTCGGAGTAGCGCAGTCCGCCCAGGTCCGGGCGGTCGCCGTGGTAGTAGATGAACGGGTACTGCGGGTCGTCAGGCGTCATGGTGAGCGTCTCGTCGGTGTACTGGATGACCGACTCCGGGCCGAGCCGCTTCTGCTGTCGCGGGTTCTTGAACATCAGGAGGTTCAGCGAGTCCTGGGTGCCCCACCGGCCCCAGTTCTCCATCGAGATCCCGGCGCCGGTCGACTTGGAGATCTTCCGCCCCTCCTCGGTGAGGAAGAGCTCGTAGAACATGGTGACCGGTGGCTCGCCGCCCAGCAGCCTCACGATGGCGCTGGAGAGCTTCGCCGAGTCGATCAGGTCCTTGCCGTGCATCTCGAAGTTGACGCCGAACACGTACCAGCGAAGGGCCCAGTCTGCCTTCCAGAAGAACTTGCCCCGGCCGCCGAGCGCGCTCTGGGTGCCGCGGTGGCCGCAGCCGTGCACGTCTCGGAATGAGCCGGTGCAGGAGTACGTGACCGTGGCGTTCTCGGAGTCGTAGTCCTCCACCCGGGTGGTGTAGATCTTGCCGCACTTCTCGCAGACGGGCAGCCACGGGAACCAGCCTTCCCGGTTCTCCGGCCGCATCGTCGGCAGCACCAGGTCCATGATGCCCTGCATGTTGCGGAACACCAGGCGGATGCCCTCGTCGAAGGTGCCGTTGGCGTAGCAGTCCGACGCGGAGAGGAAGCGGGCCTCGATGCCCGTCTGCGCCATCATCTCCACCAACTCGGCATCCATGTGATGGCCGAACGACTGGTGCGTGCCGTAGGGGTCAGGAATGCGGGTCACAGGCTTGCCCAGGTGCTCCTGAAGCCACGGGGCGTCGATGTTGGTCGGGATCTTGCGCAGCCCGTCCATGTCGTCGGAGAAGACGATGATCTCCGACTCGCGGCCCATGTCCTTCAAGGCCTTGGCCACGTAGTAGGTCCGGACCACCTCGCCGATGGTACCCATGTGCGGGTGGCCGGACGCGCCGAAGCCCGTCTCCAGGGTATACCGTGCTTTGTCCGGCCAGCGTTCGACGATGCGCCTGGCTTCCTGGTACGGCCACAGGTTAGGATAGTTGCTCATGCTGCGTCTCCTTCCCGCACAGAGGCTCTCTTCACGCTGGTGATTATACAGAAAAGGGTTTTGCGACACAAGTTCATGGAAAGGCCACCCGTGGGAAAGACTAGCGGTGGGCAGCAGCGCCGGACAGGAACGCAGCACTGCGGCAGACAATCCCCGGGGGAGGTTCTGGTGGTATGTATCGGACGAAGCGTTGGGTGGCACTCGTACTGGTTTCGCTGTGGGCATGCCTGGTGGTGGGCGGCACCGCGTTGGCCGCCGAGTCGCGGCCTGAGAAGGACGGGCCGAAGCTCTCGCCCGGCATGCAGCAACTCATGAAAGATGTCCGGGAGCTGCGGCGCACCCGCATGGAGCAGCTGAACGCCGAGATCGACCAGCTGATCGAGCGGGCGCAGGCCTCGGGCCAGATCACGGCCGAGGAGGCTGCCCGCCTCAAGGAGTGGCGGACGCTGCGGCGCCACGGCCTCTCGCCGCACGCCTCGGAGGAAGAGGTGAAGGCCAGGTTGGAAGAGGCGGTGAAGAACGGCCGCCTGACCAAGCAGCAGGCGAAGCAGTTGCTGAAGGAGTGGCAGGAGAGCCGGAACCGCATGCGGGCGAGGGAACGCCAGTGACGCAGGGGACCCCGTTCGGAGGCGTCGCTCCGACCGGGGTCCTTCCGCGCACGCTTACGCTGGTTCCCAGCGCAGGCGGCTGGCCTGGCGGAGCCGTTCGGCCACCGCCGGCCAGTTGACCACGTTCCACCAGTTCTCCACGTATGCCCCGCGGTCGTTGCGGTATTTGAGGTAGTAGGCGTGCTCCCAGACGTCCAGCGGCAGCAGGGGCACCACGTCCCACTGGCTCAGGTTCTGGTGCTTCTCCGCCGTGAGGATCTCGGTACGGTTCGCGCGGGGCGACCATACCCAGATGGCCCATCCCCCGCCCTCCACGCCCTCGGCCGCCTTGCTGAACTGCTCCCGGAAGCGATCGAAGCCCCCGAAGTCCTGCTGGATCTGCGCCAACACCGCCCCTCCTGGCTGGCCCCCGCCGCCGGGCGCCATGGAGTCCCAGAAGAGCGTGTGCAGGTAGTGCCCGGCCCCGTTGAAGGCCAACTCGCGCTCCCAGTGCTTCACCAGGCTGAAGTCGCCCGAGGTGCGCGCCTCAGCGAGGGCGCGCTCCGCCCGGTTGAGTCCGTCCACATAGGCGCGGTGGTGACGGTCGTGGTGCAGCCGCATCGTCTCGGCGTCGATGTACGGCTCAAGCGCGTCATAGGGATAAGGCAGCGGGGGCAGGCGGTGCTGCCCCGGCGGCACCGGAGCGGCTGCGGACTGGCCTGAGTTCGCTAGCAGCTGCGCAAGGCCGTCCATGGCCGCGTACGCCTCGGCCATCAGTGCGACCGGACTGGCGCGCATCGCCTCCGCATCGGCCTGCAGACGGGCGAACCGCTCCTGCCAGGCGGTCAGCTCGCCCGCAGGCCACCCCTCGGCCTCCATCGCAGCGATGCGGCTTCGAACCTGACGGGCCCACTCCGCCACGTGTTGGTAGATCAGCGGCGCTCCATCGTAGGTATGAAATCCAAACACGCCGGGTTCCCCCTCCCTTCCCCCAACTTTATGCGGCGGGAGGCGGGCGGGAACCCAGGCAGGTGCCAGCGCTCAGCTCTTCGGGTTGAACGTCACGGCAACCAGGAAGGCGAAGACGATGGCCGCCGCGATACCCGCGCTGGTCACCTCGAACATCCCGGTGAGCACGCCCACCAGGCCGTGGGTTTCCACCTCCTGCAGGGCGCCCTTCACCAGCGAGTTGCCGAAGCTGGAGATGGGAACGGAGGCGCCGGCGCCAGCGAACGCCACCAGCCGATCGTAGAGGCCGAGCCCACCCAACACGCCGCCGGCCACCGTGAGGCCGGAGAGGACGTGGCCCGGGCTGAACTTGGTGTTGTCAAGGATGAGCTGCGCAATCAGGCAGATAAGCCCGCCGACGAGGAAGGCCTTCAGGTACATCATGCGGTTACGCCTCCAGTGCGACTGCGTGCGCGATCGCAGGGATGTTCTCCCCCTGCTGGAAGGTGGTCGGCGAGAGCAGGGCGCCGGTGGCGACGACGAGGATCCGCTTCAGCTTCCCGCGCGCCATCTCCTTCAGCAGGTGGCCGCACGTCACGATGGCCGAGCTGGCACAGCCGCTGCCCCCGGAGTGCACGTCCTGGCGGGTGGGGTCGTAGATCATCGCCCCGCAGTCGTTGTAGTTCTTCCCCAGGGTCAGGTTCCGCTGCGCCGCCAGCTTCACCGCCATGTCGCGCCCGAACCTCGCCAGGTCGCCCGTCACGATCAGGTCGTAGTCGTCGACGGTTCGGCCGGTCTCCTGCAGGTGCGCCTGGATCGTCTCGACGGCGGCGGGCGCCATGGCGGCCCCCTGATTGAACGGGTCGGCGATGCCGTAGTCGACCACCTTGCCGGTGGTACAGTAGGTGATGCGCGGCCCGTCGCCGGCCGCGGCCAGCACGACGGCTCCCGCCCCCGTGACCGTGAACTGCGCGTAGGGCTTCCGCTGGTTGCCGTACTCCGTCGGATAGCGGTACTGCCGCTCCACCGTGGCGTTGTGGCTCGACACGGCGCAGAGCACGCGGTCGGCGTACCCACCGTCGATCAGCTGCGCCCCGATCGACAGCGCCTCGCTGAACGTCGAACACGCGCCGTAGAGCCCGTACATCGGCACCGCCAGGCTGAGCCCGCTGAAGGTGGCGGTGATGATCTGGTTGAGCAAGTCGCCCGCCAGGAAGTAATCCACCGCCGGCGGCTTCGCCGTGACGCCGGCCCGCTGAAGCGCCAGGTTGCAGGCGTCGATCATCATCTGGCGCTCGGCCCTCTCGAAGGAGGACTGGCCGATGGTCAGGTCCGGATAGGTCTGGTCAAACTCGTGGCCGAGGGGACCCTGGGCCTCCATGGGCCCGGCGACCGCCGCAGCCCCGATGATGACTGGCGGCTGTTCCAGCCGCACGGTTTGCAGGCCGATGCGCTTCTTCGCCACGGCGCGTCCCTCACCGCACGAGCCGGGCGATGCCGGCGACAATACCCACGAAGAAAGCAGTCACCACGCCATAGACGATCACGGCGCCGGCCAGCTGGAACATGCGGCCCCCGATGCCGAACACCAGGCCCTCCCGCTTGAACTCCATCGCCGATGCGGTCATGGCGTTGGCGAAACCGGTTACGGGTACCGCAAGGCCGGCACCGGCGAACCGGGCCAGCTTGTCGAAGTACCCGAGACCGGTCAGGAGGGCTGACAGGAAGATGAGGGTGGCCACCGTCGGGTCAGCGGCCTGCTTGTGCGAGATGTGCAGGGTTCGTTCCCAGAAGTCCGTGATGGCCTCGCCGAGCACGCAGACCAGCCCCCCGGATATAAACGCCCTGACGGCGTTCTGCAGCCTGGGCGGGCTGGGTTCGGCTCTGCTCACCATGCGCTTGTACAGCGAACGCTGCGTCTCCTGCGAGGTTCCCTGTTTGATGGTCACGGCACGGACACCTCCGGAGGGATAGTGTCCACTCCGCGTCCGGGTGATATGCGAAGAGGCAGGCATACCGCCTGCCTCTTCGCCGGCCATCCCCGAAGGGCCGGCAACCTACCGGCCGCCGGGGATGACGACCTTGGTGCTGACCAGGGTCATCACCCCCTTCCTGTCGTGTCGTTGCGGGTTGGCCAACCGCAATATCAGCGTACGCGAACCGGCGGGAGGGATCAGCCCCGCGAACGGCTGGAACCGTTCTTTCCGCCGATGATCTTGCGAATGGAATCGTAGCTGAGGTGGAACTCCTGCATGAGTTGCTCGATGGTTGCCCCCTCGGCGCGCCGCTGACGGATGCGCTCGTTGCGCCTGGCCAGTTCCGCCCGCGCGCCGCTGCGGGCACCCCAGGGCAGCCGCTCATTCGGTCTCGGGATATAGAGTTGCTCGCCGGCCGCATAGCGCTGCACCTCGGCCAGAAGGTGGGCGGGCAGGATGTCTGCAGCGTTTTGGTAGCGTGCCACGGGAAACCAGGCCTCCTTCGTCTTGCTCAACAAGACAAAAAACCGCAGGGCAACGCCCCGCGGTCAGGCCCGGTCGTGCTTTCATGCAGACCGTGCGGGGACGTGCCGGCTGTTGTGCGCGATGACGCGCCCGTTCGCGGATGCGATGGCAACACCAACGGCGGCATAGCTGTTGGCAACCGTGCGAATGTCGATGTAAGCGTTGCTCAACATGCCGGCACCTCCTTTCTGCATGGTCTTGGGCACGGTCACATGATACCCGCTGGGACAGACTCTTGTCAATAGACTGATCCCAACTACTGCAGCCGCCCCCGTCCGGAGAGCAGGTAGACACCGGCCCCCAGCAGTGCCAGCGGGATCACGAACCGCAGGAGCGAACCGAACAGCGTGACGCCGGACAGCGCCAGACAGACCACAGCCACCACGCGGGCCCACTGCTGGGCGTGGCCGGTCTCCCGCCAGACCAGGCCGAAGGTGATGGCGAGGCCCAGGAAGAAGAGCCAGCCGGTGTCCAGCCCCGGCAGCAGACCGTCGATGAACGCGATGGCGGCCAGGGTCAAAAGCACGCCCCCGGGGATAATCGCCCACCACTGATCCCTGTTGCCGACAAAGACCTGGGCGAAGATCAGCCCAGGAATCCCCAGCACCGCCGGGCCTGCAAGCACATGCCAGGGGAAAACCACGATATCCAGGCTGCCCAGCAGCAGGAGCGCCCCCGCCGCGACCAGTACCAGCCCCCAGAGGACGCCACGGTCTCCATGCCGAGTCTCCATAGTTACGCACACCCTTTCAGCGCGACCGTCTCAACTGGTAAGACGACAGGCGTACGCCTTCCCCTTCACCTCTTTACACCGAGCCTCCGGAGGCGGTATACTACACATCAAGTAGATTACAGGCTCTGCACAAGGGGAGTAGCCAGCCTGATCGCATCAGGTGGGGCAGTCGGTCATTGCGGGTGATAACCCCCGGCTGTCCCGGCCACCAGCGCAAGTTTGGGGGCATGGCAAGACCTTGTTCCACAAGGAACGAGGTCTGCCATGCCCCTTGCTTTATTGTGAGGGTAGTTGAGCGGCCTCGGTGGGACCCTGATTACGATACGCCTATCTTAAGTGGAGGGACAGACTGCTGTGCATACCTTGGAGTTGACCTTCTTCTTTCTGTTCGTGATCTTCGCGACATGGCTGGATCTCTTCGTACTCCATAAGGACGATCACGAGATCGGACTGAAAGAGGCAGCGATCACGTCCCTGGCCTGGATTGCGCTTGCGCTGGTCTTCAGCGGCTACGTCTACTATCGGTACGGCGCCGAGCCCTGGATGCAATATATTGCCGGCTACTTCATGGAGAAGGCGCTCAGCGTCGATAACCTGTTCGTCATCGCGACCATCTTCGGCTTCTTCGGCATCCGCGGCGGCCTGCAGCACCGCGCCCTGGCCTGGGGCGTGATCGGCGCCGTCGTCATGCGCTCTATCCTGATCTTCCTGGGCGTTGAGGCGGTGGAGCGATTCTCCTGGCTGCTCCCGGTCTTCGGCGTCTTCCTGCTGGTCACCGGGTTCAAGATGCTCCGGCACGGCGACGACGACGGCCCTGCCTCGCTGGAGGACAACAAGATCTACAGGCTGCTCTCCCGAGTGCTGCCCACGTATCCCGGATACGACGGCCACGCCGTCATCACCCGCAAGTCCGGCCGCTGGCAGCTGACCCTCCTGGGCATGTCCATCGTCATGGTGGAGGCCACCGACCTCCTCTTCGCCGTCGACTCGATTCCGGCGGTGATGGGCATCAGCCACGACTTCTTCATCGTGCTCACCTCGAACATCTTCGCCATCCTCGGCCTCCGAGCGCTCTACTTCCTGCTGGCCGGCATCCTCGACAAGTTCCGCTACCTGAGCGTCGGCCTGGCCTTCGTCCTCCTCTTCATCGGCGGCAAGATGCTCGCCGCCCCCTTCGGCATCCATGTGGAGACCTGGGTCTCGCTGACGGTGGTGCTCGGCACGATCGCGGTTGCGATTGCCGCCTCGCTGCTGATCCCCGAGAAGCCATCGCGCCAGCATGCCGACTAGAGTAGACACATCCGGCAGGAGGCATCCCGCACCACGGCGGGATGCCTCCTCTGAACAGAACGGCCTAGCGCTCCCGCCACTGCGACTTCCGGGCGACCATCCACATGCCCCCGGCCAGGTAGAGGAACAGGACGCAGACGGCGATCCAGACCTCGTGCGGCAGCGTGGCGTCAGGGCCCAGCAGGCCCCGCATCAAGTAGGCCGCGCTGCTGGTTGGCACCAGGAGGGCGAAGGGACGCCACTGTTCGGCGATCAGCGTGGCGGGGTACAGGACCGGCGGGATCAGCATGAGGGCATAGCCGACGAGGTTGGCGATGGAGCCGACCGACTGGATCCGCCGGATGTACGTGCCCAGGGTGAAGCCGATCATGCTGGCCACCAGCCAGGTGACCACAACCATGCCGAGCAGGGGGATCACCTGCAGGGGTCGTACACGGCTGGTCAGCAGTAGGAGCGCCAGCACCACGCCTATGCCGGGAAGCGTGAAAACGAGCCGGGCCAGGGCGAAGCCAAGCATGTAGGCGAATGGGGAGATGGGCGAGGCGACCATCATCTCCTCGAATCGGCTCAGCTTGTTAAGCACCACCGCCTGGGGCAGAGCGACCACGCCGATGTTCGACGTGAGCGAGATCACGTAGCCCAGCAGGACGTGATCTCCCAGGCTGCCTCCGCCGATCAGTGCGAAGACCAGGTAGTACGAGATCGGGATGAGGCTGACGATCACATACGACCACCAGTTGCGGAAGGAGACCCTGGTCTGCATGAAGAGGATTCCGAGAGCCTGAGACAGTCACATCCCCTCCTGGACGGCCCCTTCAGCCAGGGCAGAACTGCGCTGCAGCACGGCGAGGTAGCCATCTTCGAGCGAGGCCCGCTGGATGCTGACCTCCGCCCCCTGACTCCGCACGAGGTCGACGGCACGGTGCACTGCACTGGTGTCGCGCGGGAACAGCGCCCACCTGTTTCCCTGCTCCTGCACATACCCGAGGGGAAGCAACTGCTCCCGGGGTATGGACCGGGGGCAGAGGAGCTTCTCCCGCCCGGGTGCCTGCGCACACAGGTCCTCGACCGTCCCCTGGGCGAGAACCATGCCCTGGGAGAAGATGACGACCCAGTCGGCCAGCGCCTCCACCTCATCCATCAGGTGGGTCGTCAGCACCAGGCTCGCCCCCCCCCCCCGGACCTCGTGAAGCAGCTCCCAGACCCCCCGCTTCGCCTCGGGGTCCAGGCCCGTGGTGGGCTCGTCGAGGAACACCAGGGGAACTTCGCTGGCCAGGGCCATGCCGATCATCACCCTCCGCCGCATGCCACCGGAGTAGGTGTCAGTCGTCCTCCTGCGCACTTCCCAGAGGCCCAGTCGCTTCAGGTAGCGCTCTGTCCGCTCTGCCGCCACCTTGCGGAAATCCCGCGGGCAACGAGGTAGCCGTACACCTGCTCCCACCCGGTCAGCAGCGAGTCGGGAAATGCGCTCTGGGGGATGACTGCGATCTGGCGCCGGATCTGGCGGACCTCACGGATGAGGTCGCAGCCCAGCACCCTTGCACTGCCGGCTGTCGGCATGAGTGAGGTGGAGAGAATCCGCAGGCACGTCGTCTTGCCCGCGCCGTTCGGGCCCAGGATCGCTGTGACCTTCCCCGCCTCGGCGGTGAACGAGACGCCGCGCAGCGCCTCAGTCTTCCCGTATGTCTTCCGCAAGTCTGTGGCCTCGATCGCGTAGGTGCGCATCTTGCTGTCTCCCGCCCCTTTCAACTGGCCTTTGCCTAGCCGGAAAACCGTTCCCCTCCATCGATGACCAGAACGTCTCCCGTGATGGGCATGGCGTCGCCTGTGACCACATCGCCACTCAGCATCTGCGTCAGCTGGCGTTCACCGCGAGTTAAATGGCAATTCTCAGAATTAACACCCCGGTGCTACGCGCACGTTACCCGATCTCCGTTACATCCGGTCAAGTGGGCCCCGTCATGCTACCATCCGGCTTTTTACCTCGCAGTGAAAAACGGAAGAGGCGGCACACGGCCGCCCCTGCAGTCTTCCGCTTTCCTCACGGGTGCGACATGCCCGGTCGTAGCTGGCGCCGAAACCCACTCCGTCGTGGTTCCATCCATACAAGTAGGGACTGCTGATGGTGGTGGGATGACGCGATGACACGTCTCCGATGGAGTCACCTGTTGGCCGTGATCATGACTGTACTCGCCCTGGGCGGGTGTGCGTCCGGCGGGGCGGCTCAGCACTCAGGTGAGCAGTCCGCCCCGGAGGTGGAGTTCACCATACAGGTACGGCTCCTGCCCGAAGCCGACATCGTGGACAAGACAGGCGAAGAGCTACCTCTTCTGCCCGGCGCCGTGGTCACTGTGGTGGAACTTGGCCTGCAGCGTACCGCCGACGCCAACGGGGAGGTCCGGTTCGCACTGCCGCTGGGAACGACCCCTGGTTTCGGGGAGGACGAGGGCGCCTTCACGTTTGACGTCTCCGTCGACGGCTCGGTGTTCCACACGACAGTGCGCCGGCGGGTTACGGTGTATGAGCCGTGCTTCGCCATCGAGTACAACCCGAGTCGTGACGTGCATATGGACCTGATTGCTCCCCGCGAGCCCCAGCAGACCCCGGTGTCAGGACATGCAGGCCGGCAAAGAGGCGGTGGCCAGGATACGGCCACCGCCTCTGGTGTCGGGCTGTGGACAGCCAATTGTAACTGTCACAGGAACAACGAAGTAATGCGGGTTCCGGGCTACTTGATTGCTGGTTGTAATCGGTAAAGTTACTGTCACTGGATCTGTGATCACTGGTCTTACGACCAACCGCTGACACAACATATCCTGCACTCCTTGTGGCCTAAGGGTTTCATAGCCTCAATTGCGATGCCCTACTGTACACACGTTGAGCATGCGCTCTTTTGCAAAAACCTGTCGCGCTTACCCGGTCCAGGGTCGAGCGACCGGCTGAAAGAAAAACACCATGACGGGCTCTTCTTGTGCCTTCCACCCGCCTCTCGTCAACCGGGAAGGCTCCGGAACGTCTGGATATCCAGGCTGAGCTCTCGGTACTGAAGAGTTTATGTCGGAATGCCACTTAGATTTAGATTCTGATAGATATAGCCCAGTATACCTGATGACGATCCCTTTCTTGATGCGAGTTGCTGCACGCGTTAGAATATATATGCATGACCCAGAGTGGTGCAGCCGGATATCGGGGTGCGCTGTGTATCTATCCGAGAAAACCAGGGGGTGAGGTATGTGGGCGATAAGAAGACAGTCAAACCCGGAGAAGCGGTACCCAAGTCTGGCCAGTACATCGAGGTTGGTCCAAGAGGGGGCCAACCCAGTAAGACAGAGAGAACACTTGTCCAAGGTAAGCCAGCTCCGCCAACCTCGGCGCCTGGGCGCGTTCATAAGCTGGTTGATCCAACTAAGCACAAGGGTAAGTAGCGCATCAGCGCCTGGAGATAGGACCTCCGGGCGCTGAAGTGCTACAAACCCCCACTCAGGACCGGCACGATAACGTCTTGGTCATCTGTCGGAATGACTAGGAGATGGCTGGCAAGTTGTAGAAGTATACCTCCAGAAGATTAGTTACAGCCGAATGTTGACAGCGGCGTACATAAGGAGCCCAACCGAGATTTTTCGGCTTAGATCGGGTCCAAAGGAGGAGTATGTCATGGCACCGGTACGGACTGGTTTTCGCAACCTCTTTGAGGATGCCTACCAGGGCAGAGTATTGGAAGAGGCAGTGATCAGAAAGGCCTTTTCGGCTGAGGCTGCACTAGAGCAACTACCAGGCGGATTGGGACACCCAGACTATGAGCACCTGAAACTTGGTGAAAGTGAGCTTGGCGAGGCAGTAATCTTATTTTACGACATCAGAGGCTGCACAAAGCTGGCGATTGCTTTGGAGAGTGATGAGTTGTTGCGTATCATAGATGCCTTGACAAAGGCATCTATCATAAGTGTACAGCTGTATGGCGGTTACGTAGGAGAGTTTACCGGGGATGGCATTATGGCATATTTCGGTGGAACGAAGGTTCCTACAGCAGATGCCGTTTTTAATGCTCTACGAGCAGCAGCCTTCATGATGCAAGGCATCAAAGAAGTGGCGAACGACTACCTCAATCGCCAAGGGGACGAGACAGCTAAGGTTGGCATGGGCATTGAACTCGGTCAGATCAGGTGGGCCCGTATAGGTACGGAGAATGTCCACCAAGTCAAGCCTATCGGAGCGGCATCATTCTTCGCTGGTAAGGCTTCCAGCTATGCTGCAGCTTGGGAATGCATTGTCGGCCAGAATCTGGCCAAGTGGATTCCCGCTGAGTTCCAAGAACCCATAGAGGCCTTGGAGTTCCAGCATAACAAAGTGAAGTATAAGTACGAGCGGAGCCGCTTTAACTGGCAGAAGTTCTTTACCGAGTTTTGTGAGAACCCAAAGGAGCTCATCCGGCTCTCCAAACAGGCTAAGCTACCTCTCTTCGGGATCTCAGCTACCGCTGTAGTTCCTGGTTTAACGTCTTCTACAGGTTCTGGAGGCCCTAAGAAACTTAAGGATCAGCCGTTTTTTGGAGAACACCATGACTGATCAGAAGCCAATTGCATGGTTCGATGTTAGTAAGAAGAGGTTGGCATATGAAGTCTTGGAACTAAGACGAAGGCACCCCCAATTCACGTTGTACCGTTCCAGCGAAAACGACATCCGTGCTCAAGGGGTTATATCTGACATCCCACCTGGTATAGTTGCCCCCCCGCTTTGCGTGGAGATAATCTGTCCCGCGGGCTACCCGGCGGTCGCTCCAAAGGTACGAGTTATATCCCCAGACATGTCTTCTGTACAGTCAGGCCACCGGTTCCACCTTTGGTCAGACCGCTCTATATGCTTCGTCAGGCCAAGCGATTGGGACATATCATACTGCTTGGCTGACGTCGTGGACAAGTTGGAGGACTGGTACTTTAACTATGTAGCCGTTACAAGGGGCCTCGCTAGAGAAATGGGTGACGTCGGTCGAGTTAGCGTGGAACAAGGAGGGGGTGGTTGATGCTTCTTTGTGTGGTTCTTCCTCGAGACATCCTAGATGAGATCCGATTCGTTCGAGCGTCGTCATTCGGTTACCTGTCTGGCTTCCATTCAAAGAAAGAACAACTCTGGGTGGTGCTAAAAGCCAACCAGAGTACTCGCCTGTCTAACCTCTATTTACATCGCTCCCAAGGGGACTTTTATGAGAAACTGGTAGTCTGGGTCATGGTGCGAAGGGGCTTCAAAGATGCCCTATCTAAGAATTTGATTTCTGACCTCAACACCCTAGCATCTTGGCTCCTTAAGCCAAAGCAGGTTCCACCTCTTGATGGTGCACAGGTCGTGCTATTTGTAGAGCCTGATGGGACTTGCTGTTGCCGCCTTGTCCTCGCAACGGAGGCCATTCCGTTTGAGATCATCCCGATGTGGCTTCAGATTGTGGACTGGCCACTGGACATACAACAGCTCAACGACGGACTTGTGCCACTTAGACAGCTTAAGCGGAAGCATGTAGTTCTTGTTGGGGTTGGAAGCGGTGGCAGCCAGCTTGCGCTGGCTCTTGCTGCGGCAGGTGTGGGTTTCATGACCCTATTTGACCCCGACCGACTGGAACAGGCTAACTTGTTTCGCCACGTGTGTGACATTGCGGATGTTGGACGCTTTAAGGTGGATGCTGTCGCTGATCGCATTAAGGCCCATGGACTGCAGACGGAAGTTGTATCGCAACGCGTGGATATTGTTGAACAACCCGCTGCTTTCTACGAAGCCGTTGGCGACTGTGACCTACTCATCTGTGCAACTGACACTGTCAGCTCTCGAGCCTTGGCGAACTTTGCTGCCGTATCGTTGCGTAAGCCTCTACTGGTGGCGGGCACTTACGAAGCGGCAACGATAGGCGAGATTGTGATGTACTATCCAGGGGGCGCTTGTTTTGAATGTGTTCGTCGAGTCCTACGTCGGGCTGGAGCAATGGAAGTGGTAACTTCTTCAAGCGAGTTGTTGTCCCTGGTCCCTTACGCTAGGGTGCTAGGAGATGAACCGCACGCCAGGGGTACAAGAGTGGATGTCAGCATAGTCTCCAATCTGGCAGCCCGCATCGCCATCGGACTGCTTGCGAACGGCCCGTCCTTCCTTCCGACCAGTTATGTCGTGTGGGGAAGCATATCGACTCACGATCTCCCTAGCCCGTTTGATTTTGAGTTGCCCTTGACCTTGAAATATGTTTCAGTGGATCGTCAGAAGGATTGTCCAGTTTGCGGTGATTACCTGAACGACCCTGAAGGTGAGAAGGTTGCCGAGGCAATCTTGTCTACCTCCGAGAATAGGTAGACCGGAGTTATGGATTCTGAATTCGGCTCTTGAAGAAATGATGGCATGGGTCAATGACAGCCCTGCCGTCGAGACGGGAGGCATTCTGATCGGACTTAACGGTTGGCCGAACCGCATTGTGGTAACACAGGTGACTGGGCCCGGCCCAAATTCTGTCCGGAGACGCGGATATTTCCGTAGGGATACCGCCCACTGCCAAGCCGTATTGGATAATGCATATCGGTTACATGGATGGGATTACGTTGGTGAATGGCATAGTCACGTAATACCCTTAGACCGCCCCAGCTTAGGCGATCTTTGTACTCTTGCAGCTATCATGAACGACCCGGAGTACGACTTTCATCAGTTCGCCTTGTTGATTGTAATGGCATATCGCAAACCCGCTCAGGTGAAGTCGTACGTGGCGAGTGGTGGGGTGGTATATGCAGTTGATGCGCGTCCACTTCGAAGCATTAGGGAAATTTCGTCAGGCGACCAAGAGCTGGCTGAACAGGAGCGAGGCACATGACAGGAAACAACCTTGAGTCGCACCTGGAGACTACCTTTAACACGGTTTCGGAGTGGCTTAAATTTGCAGAAGCCAAGAACGCTGGATTGGTAGCACTGAACGGAATCACACTATCGGCCAGTGTAACCTATCTGAGTTCAGAAACCAGAAATACCGTTTGGACTGCCGGTCTCAGTGTTGGTGTGGTCTGTTTTGCTGTAAGCTCGCTAATCGCATTGATATCCTTTCTTCCTGAGGTTGGATTGTCTAGAGTGCTCCGACAACACCACGGCAGGATATCGCCACAATCCGATAACCTTCTCTTCTTTGAGCATCTCAAGAAGTACAAGCCAGACGAATTGGTCCAAGCTGTGTCCGAGAAGTATGGCCTGGATACAGGGAGTCAACAACTCTGCCAAGACTTGGCCGCACAGATTACAGCTAACGCGAGAATCGCGTCCCGGAAAAACACCTTGTTTACTTTGGGTGCATGGGTAACGTTGATCGGCGCAATTCTGGTGCCGATTGTGGCATTTACTGCGTGGCTGACTCAGGTAGTAACCCAGCACCGTTTGTAGCGGCAATGCCCGTTCTGCCAATAAATAAGACAGACTGATTCTTGTCGTAGAGTCGAAGACGACACAGCACGTCAAGAAACGCCAGGAGAAGCACATGCAAGAACTACCAATGTGCAAGTATGAGGGTTCCGGCATCTAGCTGCGAAACGCTGACCCCCGTTTCACCCAAATCATGGGTTGAGCCGGGTCAAGCAACGTGATCGCCCTTCATAGTTACGGAACTACGAAAGCTTCGGTCTTAGCGCAAGGGCTCGCTACAGCTTCTTTAATCTCCTGATGAGCAGCCTTGATTTCATTCGCAAGCTTGTACCGATAGTTTTGCAAGGAAGCCTTTTCGATAAGGTGAGACGGTGTTGGTACTTCACCCCTGCGGATGAAGTACGCCTTTACCCACTCCAGCCGGCGTCTCGCATAGTCCCAGGGACTTTCTACCACACTCTGAATATAGGCCTTAGTCTTTGGAAGCAATGCGTGATGTAGCTCATATATAGCCTCAATTCCCGCACGTCGAATGATTCTATGTGTTGTAATTCGAACTGGACGTGCCGAGCTTTTGCGTAAGGCAGCAACGGTCGCCTTCGCCAGTTGACAGAACTCTTCATCCCGTTTTGCCCAGTCAGTTCTGCAGAGTTTGGCGTATTTCCATCCTCCTGGCTTCCGGCAATAAGGCTCCCAAGTTGGCGGAAGTACCCCGAGCTCTGTTGCTACCCTCCTGACCACCAAATCCGACGTCTTCATGTAGCGTGCTACTGCCTCGGGAGATAATCCCTGCTTGCATAGACTCTTGAGCTGTTCCTCCCACACAGCACCATAACGCAAAACCCTGTAGTTAGAAACTCTTGATGCTCGACGCCTGTACGTAAAACCACAAACAGGGCACGACAAGATGAGTACCGGGTCGTACTCGTCCGACGATTCACTCGGGGATAAGATAGTTGGACTCTTGTAGTGGTCGGCCACTTTATTCTCGCATGGCCATGGACCAGCCTCCTGTCAAGGCCGGTTGAAAAGAGGACCATTCTGGCCGGTTGAAACTTCCCCCACCCGCGTGTAAGTGGGCGAAGCTCACCTCCCCAAAAGGTCTCAGCTGAGCCCCTATCGCTCTGGGTCGC
>Ga0134090_1000159_pt1 | contig 68360 bp, 70 predicted proteins | sample 1_4taG_FD_94453 | JGI IMG/M metagenome (GOLD analysis project Ga0134090, IMG submission 94453) | Switchgrass degrading microbial communities from high solid loading bioreactors in New Hampshire, USA - 1_4_20_6_A1 metaG | ecosystem: Engineered > Bioreactor > Semi-continuous > Anaerobic >...
TAACTATATATAACAAAAGAGAGTATAACCGTTTTCCAATTAGACCCCTGGGATGGAAATCGCCACAAGAAGTCTTAAATGATTTTATTAAGTATGGTGTAACATATGTTTGACAAACCTACAGAAAGTAATGAGTGTATTTTTAACATTTATTACTTAAAGTAATTTACTTATTAAATCTTTGTAACTCCTTCAAATAACGGCTTAAAGCATCCTGCCATGTTGGAAGCGGAGCAAAACCTGCTTTTACAAGCTTACTTTTATCCAATCGGCTATTGCGCGGCCGAACTACCTTATTTAACCCATACTCTTCTGTCGAAACAGGAAGTACATTTGCAGAATACCCAGCCTGATAATAAATTTCTTTAGCAAAATCACACCAACTGATATACCCCCCTTCGTTTGTAGCATGATAATAGCCATACTTCTCTGTTTCAATCATATCAACTAATAACCGCGCAAGATCATATGTATAAGTAGGTGTGCCAATCTGATCGTTGACTACCCGTACAACATCATGTTTTTTACCGACATCAAGCATCGTCTTGATAAAGTTCTTACCATTTAGACCAAATACCCATGAAGTACGGACAATGAAATACTTATTCAATACATTTGATACAGTAAACTCTCCTTCTAGCTTCGTATGCCCGTAAACATTCAGCGGATTAAAATCTTTGCAATCTGGATCCCAAGGTTTTTCTCCCTCCCCATCAAACACATAATCAGTTGAAACATATAACATCTTACCATCTACTTTTTTACACGCATCTGCAATATTTTTTGTTCCACCGACATTAACTTCCCTTACAAGTCCTATCTTATCATCATCTTCTGCCATATCCACAGCGGTCCATGCTGCACAATGAATTACTGCATCCGGCTTTAACTCGGAAATAATATTTGTTACAGCTTCTCTATTCGTAATATCGAGCCTTACATATGGCATCATGGTAACTGCAGTACCATCTGCTACTCCTGAATAGGATACCGAAACATCCGAACCAAATCCTTCATACCCCCTTTTACTTAATTCATTCATTACATCATGCCCTAGTTGGCCATTTACCCCTGTTACAAAAACCTTCATAAATTGTACCTCTGTCTGTTTTTATACATTGATTCATAATATTTTTGATAATTACCTGATGTAACATTATTCAACCACTCTTCGTTATTTAGATACCAATCAATAGTCAACTCAATACCCTTCTCAAATGAAGTTTCCGGATACCAACCAAGTTCTCTCTCGATTTTATCTGGAGCAATGCCATAACGCCTATCATGACCTAGTCTATCCTCAACATGTTCTATCAAATCTTCTGTTATTGTGTCGTCATTCAATCGTTCGCGTAATTGCCGAATAATTGTCTTTACTATAAATATATTTGTACGCTCGTTATGACCACCAATATTATAAACTTCACCAAGTCTACCATTGTTTGTTACCATGTCAATTGCTTTACAATGATCCTCAACATAAAGCCAATCTCTTATTTGCAAACCATCTCCATACACTGGAAGTCTCTTGTGATTTTTAGCATTATTAATCATCAATGGTATCAATTTCTCTGGAAATTGATAAGGCCCATAATTGTTCGAACATCGTGTAATATTTATCGGCATACCATATGTATCATAAAAAGCTCTTACAAAATGATCAGCAGAAGCTTTAGATGATGAATATGGGCTATGCGGATTAATTGGAGTAGTTTCAACAAAAAAGCCTTCTGAGCCAAGAGAACCATAAACTTCATCAGTAGAAATTTGTATGAATTTCTTATCTTTTTTCCACCTTTTATTTATAGAATCATACCAAGCCTCTTTTGTTCTTTGAAGAAGATTAACTGTACCCATTACATTAGTCTGAACAAAAATTTCCGGATTAACAATCGAACGATCAACATGCGACTCTGCTGCAAAGTTTATTACATAATCAAAATCATACTTTTCAAATAATGAATTTACTAATGCCTTATCACAAATATCACCATTTATGAATACATGGCGTTGATCTCCTTCTATATTCTTGAGATTTTCAAGATTTCCCGCATATGTCAACTTGTCCAAGTTCACTAGAAGAATATTGCTATATTTTTTTAACATATAATATATAAAATTTGATCCGATAAAACCAGCACAACCAGTAACTAAATATTTTCTCATGGTGTTCTACCTCTAACTTAATTTATAGATTTATTAGTTAAAATAGTTGGTCCTTATATTTACCCTCCAGAACATCTTTTAAATACTGACCATATTGGTTATTTTTCATGTCATTATATGTCTTTAGGACATCATCTCTAGAAATCCATCCATTTAAATATGCAATTTCTTCAAGGCATGCAATCTTTCTGTGTTGGTGAGTTTCTATGGTTTTTACGAAATTTGTCGCTTCCACAAGGCTCTCATGTGTTCCAGCATCCATCCATGTATATCCCTGCCCTAACAATATTACATTCAAGCGTCCTTGCTCAAGATAGATGCGGTTCAAATCAGTAATTTCAAGCTCTCCTCTTTTTGAGGGGTTCAAGCTTTTCGCATATTCAACTACATTATTATCATAAAAATATAATCCTGTTACGCAATAATTACTCTTTGGATTTGATGGTTTTTCTTCTATTGATATTACTTTTCCTTCATTATTAAATTCTACAATACCAAAACGCTCAGGATCATCAACATAATAAGCAAAAATTGTTGCTTTCTTTTCTATTTCCGCATTTTCAACTGCTGTAATCAACTTCTTTTTTAGTCCATGTCCTGCAAAAATGTTGTCTCCTAACACCATAGCAACATTATCATTTCCAATAAAATTCTCACCAATAATAAAAGCTTGTGCTAATCCATCTGGAGATGGTTGAATGGCATATGTAAGGTTAATACCAAACTGATTCCCGTCACCCAATAAATCTTGAAAGCGACTAATATCATGAGGTGTTGAAATAATTAGAATATCTCGTATACCTGCATTCATAAGTGTAGACATTGGATAATATATCATCGGCTTATCAAAAACAGGCAATAATTGCTTCGATGTTACTTTAGTCAATGGATAAAGGCGTGTACCAGAACCACCTGCAAGAATAATTCCTTTCATTTCATTTTCTCCTTATTTTTTAACGTTTCTTGATTATTGATGACTGCATTCTATCATGGACTATTGAAACATCACTAGCTGTTTAAAAAAGTGTACAACCAATTATTCATTCTTATCGTAGAGGATGACATTATTGATGACCTAGGTGGATAGCGAATAGAGAAATACAACCTCATAAGATTAAAGAAAACATTTTCCTAACAACTCTCACTTTTCTTATCTGTAGTCTTAATTTATCTGCAATTTTATCCTCTCACATCCAAAAATTTTGCTTGCCCGTGAATAGTCAGTATTTTTGAATTTGCTGGGACAAAGATGCAATCGCCTTTATAAAATTGTATACAGTCGTCTTGAAAATAAATAATTCCGCAGCCGTTGATACATAGCAACACACGAAAGGCTACTTCGTCTGCCCGATAATGAACAACTTGCCTTCTCTCTGTATTAACAAGCATCCGGTATACCTCGAAGTATTTACATCGAGCAAGCAGCTCATATGCCATTCCCTGACGATATTTTAATACCCGCAAAGGCTGTCTAGGTTCTGCACTAACATTCAGGTTTGCTACATCAAGTGCCTTGTCAATATGAAGCTCTCGTTTTTTCCCGTCTTTATCAATGCGATCGTAATCATACAGTCTATATGTAAGATTTGAATTTTCTTGAATCTCGGCCACGAGAGCACCAGCACCAATTGCATGTATTGTTCCAGCCTGAATAAAGAATAAATCATCTTTGCGAATCGGAACCTTTTGTATGTATTTAACCACAGATCCGTCTGTGATCGCCTGACGAATTTCGTCTTTTGTGCAATTTCTATTTAAACCATAAACCAGCTTTGCGTCTTTAGCCGCATCCAGCACATACCACATTTCCGTCTTGCCAAGTTGGCCATTCTCATGTTCCTTAGCATATTCATCCGTTGGATGCACTTGAATAGATAAATCCTTTTTAGCATCTATAAATTTAATCAAAATTGGAAGATCATTTTTACCTTTATGCCGTTCTCCCAAAAATTCCGGATGCGCATGAAGTACTTCGACTAACTTCTGCCCATCGAACTCACCGCCGACCACATAGCTGGGCCCATCCGGATGAGTAGAACATTCCCATGTTTCTGCAAGCGGCGAAAGATCAATGCCTTTAGCAAATTCATCGTTTAAACGATTGCCACCCCAAAGGTAATCCTTGCCATAGGGGCGGAGCAACATAGGCTTATTGCCTGTATCCATCTTTTCCTCCATTATCTATCAGTATTCCAGTTCATATTTTTGCTTGTCTTGGACATTGATATCTGAGCCAAGCTGTACTTCAATTAGCTTGAGTTCGGTATCGGCAATAATTGTATGACGGCACCCAGCAGACATGGTAATAACATCCCCCGGCTTGACTTTTTGCTCCATACCATCCACAATGGTTCTACCAATACCGGAAATCACCACCCAAACCTCATCACGATTTTTATGACTGTGATAGTTCATTCTGTGCCCGGCATTCAGAGTAACTTTTATAGTTAGAGATTCGTCTTCTATATCAATGACTTTGTAGCTGCCCCAGGATTTTTCTGCAAACATTATCTTCTGTTCGAACTTATCCACATATGGCTTGATATAGCTGCTCTGTTCTTTGTCAGAAACCAGGATACCCTCGGGAGATGCAGAAATCACTACATTATGTAGCCCCATTGCCAGTATAGGAACATCCATTTCATTGATAATATTTACTCCACTGCAATTATCATTTAGGACACCTTTTCCGACAATTGAATCCTCCATCGCTTCAGTCAAAGTGTTCCAGGTACCGAGGTCTTTCCAAGTACCCGAGTAACGAATAACTTGTATCTTAGGTTCATGCTCGACGACAGCATAGTCAAAGCTAATCTTTGTCAAACTATCATACTTATCATAAAGATCCTGATAATCTGTAAAATCTATCATTTCATGTGCTTTATTCAGAACATATTTAAGTTTATACGCAAACACTCCACCATTCCAAAGTGCACCGTGAGCAATGTACTGCTTTGCAACATCAGCGGTAGGCTTTTCCTTGAAAGTATCTACCATGGAAATATGATCTGAACTTTGTGGTATAATATAGCCATACTTCTCACTTGGGTAGGTTGGTTCAATACCCATCAGAACAAGGTTTGCCTCTCCCTTACTTGCCTGAACAGCCAGTTCTTTCAGTGTAACAAAATAATCATCCTCAACGTAGGGATCAACTGGGCAGACAACAACAGTTTCTTCTGGATCAATGTGCAAGACATCAACCAGATAGGCAGTTGCAAGCACAATTGCAGGGAAAGTGTCACGACGGCATGGTTCAACGCTCACACTAACACCATCACCAAGCTGATTGCATATGGCTGATACCTGAGATTTTGAAGTAGCAATAGTAATTGTTGCTTCAGGATCAACTTTCTTGATCTGACGATACACACGCTGTACCATTGACTCATAGCTGCCATCCTCTTTTTTGAATATTTTTATAAATTGCTTTGAACGAATGTCATTGGACAAAGGCCATAAACGCTTGCCCGAACCTCCAGAAAGTAGAATAATATTCATATAACTCCCTCACTATGTAAAAGTATTCGCTCTATTCAGTCACGTAACCTCTAAGACTTATACTCAGATCAAAAATCAGCGTTCTGCACGCATTGGATTATTTAAGAAATCCTCGTAAGTAAGACGTATACCGTCCTCAAGTTCTGTCTTGTAGGTCCAGCCAAGAGCTGTTGCCTTGGAAATATCGAGTAGCTTACGTGGTGTACCGTTGGGTTTAGATTTGTCCCATTTAATTTCTCCTTTATAACCAACCACCTTTGCTACCAATTCAGTTAACTCCTTTATGGTAACTTCCTTGCCTGTGCCAGCATTGATGGTTTCATTGTCGGAGTAATTGTTCATCAGGAACACACATAGGTTAGCCAAATCATCTACATACAAAAACTCGCGAAGCGGAGTACCATCCCCCCAACATGTTACGCTGGGCAGATTGTTAATCTTAGCTTCATGAAAACGTCTAATCAGCGCCGGCAGGACATGGCTATGTGTCGGGTGATAATTATCGTTAGGCCCATACAGGTTGGTTGGCATAACACTTATGAAGTTAGTACCATACTGACGATTTAGGTACTCGCAATATTTCAGTCCACTAATCTTTGCCAACGCATACGCTTCATTGGTTTTTTCAAGTTCACTCGTAAGCAGATAGCTTTCTTTAATTGGTTGAGGAGCCATGCGTGGATAAATGCATGACGAGCCCAGGAACTCCAGTTTTTTACATCCATAAATCCATGCAGAATGAATAACGTTCATTTCTATAGTCATATTGACCCACATAAAATCGGCTGGTGCTTCATTATTTGCACCAATACCGCCTACCTTTGCTGCTGCTAAGAATACATATTCAGGTCTTTCCTCAGAAAAAAATTTCTCTACGTCGTTTTGACGGCAAAGGTCAAGTTCTTCATGGGTACGAGTTATAATATTTGTGTAGCCTTGACGTTGCAATTCACGTACAATAGCTGACCCCACCATTCCGCGATGACCAGCAACATAAATTTTTGCGTTTTTCTCCATCATACCAAACTCATCCTTTTTATATAATTTATATTAAGTTAATTACAATACATTTTCATGGTTTTTTCACGCTTTGCCAACTCACGGTCATGCTTTGCCATAATTTCAATAAGTTGCTCATATGTAGTTTTCTGTGGATTCCAACCAAGAATAGTCTTTGCCTTTGTCGGGTCGCCCAGCAGGTTGTCCACATCGGTAGGACGGAACCATGCTGGATTTACACAAACCAACATCTTTCCGGTAACAGCATCATAACCCTTTTCGTCCAGACCAGTGCCTTCCCAACGAAGGGTAATACCGTTGGCTGCAAAAGCCTTCTCAGTGAAATCACGTACAGTGTGCTGCTCTCCGGTTGCAATAACAAAATCATCTGGTTTTTCTTGCTGCATCATCAACCACATGCATTCAACATAATCCTTGGCATAGCCCCAGTCACGCAATGAGTCCAAATTGCCTAACTCGAGATGATCCTGCAAGCCTTCAGCGATACGGCCTGCTGCCAGTGTTATTTTACGAGTTACAAAGTTCTCACCACGGCGTTCTGACTCATGGTTGAAAAGAATTCCATTTACAGCAAACATACCATAAGCTTCTCTGTATTCCTTAACCATCCAGAAGCCATATTGCTTAGCAATTGCATAAGGAGAGTATGGATGGAATGGTGTGGTTTCACGCTGTGGAATTTCTTCAACCTTGCCATATAACTCAGAAGTGGAAGCTTGATAGACTTTTGTTTTATTAATTAGTTTACAAACACGAACTGCTTCCAAAATACGCAGAACACCCAAGGCGTCTACATCACCGGTGTATTCGGGTGCATCAAAGGAAACCTGGACATGAGACTGAGCAGCCAAATTATATATTTCGTCCGGTTCAAGATCACCAATAATACGTATCAGACCGGAGGAATCAGTCAGGTCTCCATCATGAAGCTTAATCTTGTCTATTATATGGTCGATACGAGAAGTATTGGAAATAGAAGCACGGCGTACAATGCCATGTACCTCGTATCCTTTTTCCAGTAATAACTCTGCAAGATAACTACCGTCCTGACCGGTAATACCTGTAACAAGTGCTTTCTTCATTTGATAACCCTCACTTATAATTATTTTTATATTAATATTTTATAGAATGTAGCACACTCTTGATTTTAAATCTGTAGTGAACTATACGATATCATACTTTTTACAGCAGTTAAATTATTTCATACATATATGATAAAGTAAGTATCAACCTGATTCTAATCACTTATAGTTCTCAAAATACGCAACAATCTGGAATTAGACCAGATTACTATACCTCGTTTACACGAAACTTATGTATATTTCTTTTGATATTGCTAACAATACTTGTAACTAAATTTCTATTTGCAACTATAAATACTACACCCGTTAAAAGCATATTAATTACAATAATTATTATATTAGGATTAATTATCGAGCATATAAAAATATATAGATAAAATACAGATAATGGCAATATATTTTTATTAATTTGCAACTTTATTACCTTTGCAAGCCTAATCCATCTACTTAACATCACAACTATATAAGCAATTAATGTTGAAAGTGCTGCTGCATAAAGACCAATAAATCTCATTAACATTATATCTATTATGATATTAACAACTGCTCCAATAATAGTAGTTATACTATTTTCTTTTGGTCGCTTTAATGCAATTTCAATTCCACCAAAATATTGTGATATGGATAGAAATATTGCTGATGTTATTAAAATGGGTGAGTATAACTGTCCTTCGGCATAATTTGAATCAAATACAAAATGGAACAGAAAATAATTAATACTTAAGATACCAGCACATAATGTAACAAGAAGACATATCATCTTATTAAAGATTTCATTGAAATACGAATCCTTTTCTTTATCATTAATCATCTCAGTGCTGGTTTGCTGCCAAGTAATAGAAAAAACGCTAAAAATTGAAGAGCATACTGTTGGAACCTTAGAAGCTATAGCATAAATTCCATTATCAGCAGGAGTAAGAAAGAAAGAAATAAATAATCTATCAGATGCATTCATTACCCACCACGAAAGACTATTTGGTACCAACACCCAAGAATAGTCAAGCATTTTCTTAATGATTTTTTTTGAAACTTTTCTAATATTAATATAGTTCCAAATTCTTGTTATCATAATGGCTATAATATCGCTCAATAAATAACCGATTGTATATCCAAGTGTAATGCCAAGACTTCCCAACTCGAATCCCAATACTAAAAGCGCTGTAAATCCACCAATCAGCAAAATACCGACAGCTTTACAATAACCATAAATATCTAGTCTCTTAATTCCTCTAAGGTAACCTTGTACTACATTATCAATACATTCAGCATACAAAAGAATATATAAATATCCAAAATATTTATAATACACAAATTTGCTTATAATTAAAAATATAACACCTAATATCAATAAATTGGAAATTGTTAAGACTACTGCATTTGTAGTAAATTGTTGTTTGTCGGAATCTTCCTCAATACAAAAACGAAATAAAGCATCCGCGCATGCCACAGTTACAATGGGAACTAATAATGAAGCATATGATGCCAATACGTCATATGTACCATACTCTTCAGTAGTCAACCACCTACTAAACAAAGGAACTAGTATAAAGCCAAAAACTTTATTTAGAATTGTGCATATTGTTAATAATGATGTATTTTTAAATAAATCTGTCTTTCGCTTATCAGCCATGATTTTACCTCAACTTTCAAGAAAAGGAATAATTTCATATAATCTCGCATCAAGAGTATTCGAATCATGATTATTACGTGAAAATGAGTTTTTAACTTTATCATAAAACCATTCCATTTGGAAATTCCAAAGTTGATTACAATCAATACGATCTAGAAAATTGAATGATTTGGCAATTACTGGCAATTCAAAAGCTGGTGAATTATATCCGTAAGAAAATTTATTAAGCTTTACAAACTTTTTTAATGGTGTTCTCTTAAATTTTTGAAAATTAATAGTATTAAATTTTATATTTAAAGAATAGATATTCATAGAATACTCAAGAGCTTTTTTAAATTTATCTGTCTGAAATATCTTAAAGTTTGAATATTTGTTATATAGTAGAGCAAAGATATACATATCATAAAGATGATATCCTATTTCATGATTATTCAAATTAAATGCATTAGGATCAAGAAACTTTAATGGTTGTCCTAATGTCTTAACAATTTTTCTTAAATAATATTTACGACCAGATGGTCTTGGTAGTGATACATAATGACAGATCAATCCATCATTATGTATATTAAAATGAGTAAGTGTACCTTCTAAGAAATCAGCAACTACTTCTTCAATTTTTTCGTCATATTCACAATCACTGATCTTAGAAGCTGCTAAAGCAAAGTACAGCTGATGGTTAAAAGTATAATCATAACCTATATCTCGGCCATCTAACTCTATCCTTCTCCATAGATGTGTACTCCAATCATATTTTTGAGATGTATATATTCTTTTTGCTGTTTCAAGATACTTATCATTGTTAGTCTTTTTATATACATATGTCAATGCCTCAATCGCCCAAGCCTGACCTATGAGACCATTTAAATGGTCAAATAAATCAGTCGTCATACATTCCACCGCTCCAGATTGACTTTTGCTTTGCATATAACAGATATAATCTGCAAATTTTAGCATTATCGTATAATATCTAATATCATGCGTAACTTTCCATAGGTATCCAAAAATAATACACCAATGACTAGTGTTTCTTACGGGAGTATCATTATGACCATAAGGTCCATTACAACCCTCAGTTGCAAAACCTTTTAAATTAAACACATCGTAATTTGAATCAGCCATTCTTATCATTACTTTTGTAATATTATCTATAAAATAATCCATTGTTAGATACCTCTCCTTTTATTGTCCAAAATTCCACCAATAGCGAAAAACACGCTAATAACAATGTTGTTGCTTGTTAATACTGGTTCTATCATTCCATATAATAAGAATACAGTTAATGCTGAAAATGTTATGATCTTTACATTCATTGTAGTCCTTATACTCCTAATATATGTAAAATACAACCTAATCATCCTGACTATGACAATAAGCAATATGATAGCCGCAATTACTCCATATAAATCCATGCACTGGAATACCCAGTTGTGGATTCGATATCCAGTATTCGCACAATAACTCCCACCAAAATAGATTTTATCAATATTATTTATAGCATAAATTATTCGTTCAACTCTTCCATTACTATCCAGTGCAGAAGAACTGAGCTCCCCATTTGAAAGTCTCATTAATAGAGTGCTAGACTGAATTATATCCCTTATACCAAAGATATTATTTGCATATAAAAAAGAGCAAACAACACACACAGCAAGTATTAAACAAGTTACCTTTACAACACTTTTCTTGTCTTTCTTACCTTTGACACCATGTAATATATATGCTAAGAAAGTGGTTAAAATAAATATAACCAAAAAAGTTCTTGTTCCGGTTAGAATATTAAATAATATCGCAAGCAAAAGTTGAATACACACTATTATCTTATGAATTTTCTTAACCCCTTTTGAAACAAGAACGTAGTAAAAGATGCATGCAAGTGGTACACACCACCCTGCACCAATGGTAGCAGTTGTTTCGGTCTTAGTCCACAAATCAGTGATCCATCTGTGGTGATTCATAATTTTCGACCATGACATGGCAACATCTATAACATATCTTAACCAGCAGCCACATGCAAAACTAAAAAGAAAATTATATATTTGGGAATCTAATGAAACACCATTTTTTTCATTTTCTTCGCTAATGAGCAAACCAATCATATAAAATGCCCAATAAGTAAGACTTTTTAAAACAACAGTCAATGGAGATTCATTATAATTTATTAAGCTAAAAATTGTGAAAACACAACCTAACAACAATAGGTATAGGAAGTTATGGGTGATTTTTCTTTTCAGACTAATAATCCATAAAAATAGTAATAATATATATATAAACTCATATGATCTACCTAAAAAGGCAAATCCTATAAAAAAAAGCATAATATAACATAATCCCAACACAAAAAATTGCTTTTTTATTTTCATTTTCGCTTTCCCTACTTCATAATTGCTTTTATTATACTTTTTAATTTTACAATAATATAAACTAAATAGTAGTTCTTTTCTTTTAAAGCTTTAACTATAAGACCTCGATAAGATTTTATTGATTCATTTGTGACTCTTTTAATACCTGATATATACGGTTCTCTATTTGCTAAACTTCGTATTCTACTGATTCGTTCTTTTTTCGTAATATTATTTTCCGGATGCACTATATCTGTCTGCAGAATATCAAGAATTTTTGTTATTATGAATTTATAATAAGCATCCTGATAATATTCGGGATTATTTGTAATATAAATATCTTTTTTTATTTTCTCCAGCAAAATATCTGCATTTTTTTCTGCTGCCTTCCAATACTTCCGCATTGCTGAGTTTTCATATATATTATAAGTATATAAGCATATGTCAATATAAACACATTTTTTCACTAGATCAGCATACCGAAAGTTAAATTCATTATCTTGAGAACGAGGTAGCGATTCATCAAAATAGCATTTATTATCTTTTATTACAGCTGTTTTATATAATTTTCCCCATGGTGCTCCTGTAAAATCTAGCCCCAATATCCTTCCACCAGAAATAAATGACTTTTTAATTTTTAAAATATCATCATCCAAAAATACATATTTTTTTTCTGAAGTATTTTTTCGTTTCCCTGAAACAGTGTAATTACATACCACTAGCTCTGCATCTTCTGAGACTGCCTCCGACAGCATTATTTCAATAGCTGTTGGCTCAAGGAAATCATCTGAATCTACAAAGCATATATACTCGCCTTTTGCATATTTAATCCCTGTATTTCTGGCATGTGAAACGCCAGCATTCCTAGTATGAATAACATTTACTCTCTTATCTATTTTGGCATACTCATCACATATTTTCCCACAATTGTCAGGGCTACCATCATCAATGAGGATTATCTCAGTCTTTTTGTGTGTCTGAGATATCATATGCTCTATAGATTTTCTAAGTAATTCATAAGGTATTTTGTATACTGGTGCTATTATAGTAACCAAAATATTTTCGTTCATTTTATCCTCTTATTTTATATTATTTATAATAATCCTTGTATATTTTATAGGATGCTTTCTTTATTGCATAGCTCTTTTTTGATGACATCTTCATTACAGATGCACTTTCCATATGTAGAACATATAATGAAGGATCATATGTAATAACCCCTTGGGCAATTTCAACTTGATGTGCTAGTAGCATCTCTTCTCCCCACATAAATACCGAACTATCAAGATATCCACATCTCTTAAAAAATTCTGGTGTCAAAATCATACAGGCTCCTGTAAGCTGGAAAATGTTTCTCTTTTCATGTATCCTATTTACTTGTTTTATTCTTTTTCGTATAAACGTACCATATATTAGTTCCATAAGGATTGATATGTAGTAATTGCTAAATCTCAAAGCATATCCAAGCCTTCTTAATTTACTTGGTTTACTAACTCTCTGTGGATTTTGATAGTGTCCTTCTATTGTTATTAATTCTGGTGCTATTACAAGACATTGGTCTTCATATACCGCTTTTTCGAGCACTTGCAGAAAGTCATACTTATAAATTACATCATTATTAGCAATAATAATGTAATCATATTCATTTGTGTTTATAGCTTTTAGTCCCAGATTCAATCCCCCAAAATATCCAAGGTTTTTTTCAGAACGTATCAATATTGCATTAGAAAGGTTTGGCCATCCTTCTTTTAAAGCATTATAATCTTCATCATTTGATGCATTATCAACAATAACTATATCTCTCTCAACATCTCCTTTTAGACTCATAATGTTAAAAACATTGTTGAGTGAAATTAGATAATTATTATAATTAACAGCAATAAACGCGACTTTCATGTAACCTCCCTATGTTTTAATTTTCATCCAATATAGAAATTCTAACATATAATTAAAAGACCTATTTAAGCAATTACTTATTTATAGATTAAATATAAATAATTGACATTTCGAGATCCGTGTCGGATTTCTTTCGGTAGAATTAAATTATTACTACAAAGCCCGCACTTTACTCAATCTTATTTTACCTCATATGCTGCACATATAATTTGAACTCGTAATTACTAGTAGTGTTCAATTTTAAATTACAATTTTGATACATTTGTAAATCACAGTTCTCTTATAATTTTCGCTGGGTTCCCAGCAATTACTGTATTTGCTGGGAATTTACCAGAAACCACAGCCCCAGCTCCAACAACACAATTATCACCAAGTTCTGTTCCCTTTAAAATAATTGCATTCACTCCTATAAAGCAGTTTTTTCCAATAACCACAGGGCGTGATGCTATTTTTGATTTATCCTGAGAATGACGATCTTCAAGGCTAATCGGGTGAAAATCATTATCAAGAATTTTCACATTTCCACCAATCATTGTGTCATCACCGATTTCTATTCTCTCTCTTGCATATATTGTGGCACCACTGATTCCAACATTATTTCCTATCTTAATGACTGCATTGGGTTCTCTTGTTACAATTATGGTTCTAGAATAAAGCCCCACTAAATTGGATAAGAAAGAAGACTTCACCGTAACTCCATCACCAATTTCTAGCACTGCTCCTTTTGCATTAAATATAACTGGTATTCCTTTGAGAATTAAATTCTTCCCATATTTTACATTCATTATCTTCATAATAACTTTAAACCAATTATTGCTCATATTCATACCCTCAATACTTTAAGTTTTCAACTGGAATCACATACAAGCCTCTTCTTCCCTCATGAATTGAGTCGATAGCAATCATTTTACCATCGCGGCTCCAACGTGGATGTAAATCACACCGACAATCATTATCATAACGGAAAGGAGAAAAAACTCTTGCAATCATCTTCGCTTTTCCATTCTCCTCTCCATCTTCAGTACAGAGAAATACAGAAGCAATCCTTTTCCTATTTGGGTACGTATCAGTAATAATATATTTTTTGTCTGGTGAATAACTACAGTGGCCATCTATATTCAATTCTGGCCATAATAGTATATAATTCTGTGTCTTATCTCTCAGTAGATAGTAGTGATCGCCAGTTCCCTTCTTACGAAGAAAGGCTAGAATCTCTTCGTCATTTTTCCAATAACAATGAGAAACGAAGACATCGTCCGAGAGATTATACATTTCTGTTTTATCTAAATTGACAGTTACCAATCTAGTATACTTTCGTCCTTTCTGAAACCAACGATGCAAAACCATGAAACGCTTTCCATTTGGACTAATCATCAAATGATTAACTTTGTGTTCCGCACCTCTCATAGATTCATTTGGTTCAAATGCTGCTAAATCAGTATATTTAAAAAGTTCTGTTACCTTCCCACTCGGAATGTCCATCTTCCAAATACAACACTGATCAGGGCAAAGAATTCCTTTTGTGGTATCTGGAAGATTCGAGTAACCATATCCTGGACGCATACGATGAAGACGGCTAAAGTCCAGAGTAAGCGCATATGTACCATCGCTTGATACATCATAAATAGGAAGGGGCAATTCCTTTTCTTCCTTCATAACATCAACATTGAAAATTACAGAACAATACCTTCCATTTCGGAAGTCATTATAAATAATCCTACTTTTATAATCAGGCCCCATCCACTGTGCCATACACCCCTGTTGAACATTCCAAGCGTGAGTTGTCCCAATTTCGGTGATAAGATTGCTATTCAGCATATCCACAAGACAGACAGTACCAATTTCCTTTGGAGCAACAGATTTATACGCTTGTTGAACCCTAAGACAAATCATAAATCGGTTGTCAGCATCCCAAGGGGATTTATCATAATAACCATAAAAATATTCAAATCCATCATCAGGGGTAACACGAATAATGTTTCCTTCAACTTTTATATGTTCACTTGCTAAAACTACATTAATAAGCTGATATATTCTTTTAGCTGAACGTTTTATAACAGGAAATCTCTCAAATATACGTTTCCCTGTATTTTCCACTTCTATAAATCCCATTTTTTTTACTCCCAGTTCTCTTCAATAAATGTATCAATCATCTTCAAAATGGACAATGGGTCTTTATTCACCCATGGTCGTAGCTCATCTTTGCCATCATATATCTTCTTAAAACATTCACCAAGATCTGTTAATTCAATATCAGCCATTATCACATATCCATTAGCACTGAAAGCTTCATTAATCTGAATTTGATGATCATTAATGTGTTCTTTATACTTCTTAAGTCTAGTGACAGCTATGACCTTTTTTCCAGAATTCAATGCCTTCATTATTGAGCCAGAGGCTCCATGGGAAACTACGATGTCAGCCTCTTTTAGCCTTTCAGCAAATTCTTCTTGTGTAATAAAATCTTTAAACTCATAATGTTTTGGTTTATAAGTAGATAATCCAACCTGAGCGAACATGGGTTCTGTAAGCACCCCATTCTCGTAAAGTTCATCAAGTTTTTTAAATAATCTATCAAATCTATAACTTCTCGACCCTACTGTTACAAATATCATTTAATTCTCTCCCTCAATACAAACATCCACCGTAAATGGCCTTTTTATAGTATTTAACTTGTGTCTCCCACTGAACAATGAACAGGTCAGAATGCTTCTCCATCAGTTTTCCAGCAATGGTAGGCATATTAGCCCTTCCAAAAGTTTCAATAAACACAAATTTCTTATGGAACAATACAGCCATCAAGTAAAAAGGGTACGCTACTAATGTACCAGTTGTAATAATAAAATCGGGTCTTTCCTTTAGCCAGATTTTTATTGCCCTACAACAGTTGATTAACATTTTAGGTATCATAAGTTTATCCTTTAAATCAGTCTGAATCATTAAATACTTAGCATTTGCTGGGAAATGTGTTTTTTCTGTCACCATAAAACCTTCATATTTTTCAATTAAAGGTTGAAGTTTTTGTAATTGCTCCCAATGGCCACCAGAAGAAGAAACCAAACAAATCCTTGGTTTTCTATTGTGCTTTTTCACTTAATCTTCCTCCTTCTTATAAACTCATCCAACTTTTTGAATTTTTACTATGCTGCTGGTACACCTTACTAATTTCACTGAATGTTGAACCAAACTGATAAAACAGATAGGGTGTCTTTGCCATGGAAAACATATCTATCAAAGCTTCAAGTGTCAATCGCTCCTTCATAACTTCATCACCACTATTCTGCGCATATTCATGAATTCCTGTCTCACCAGATCTAATCGCAGGAATATACTTTTTTTGTGTAATAAGTTTTGAATCAAATTCTTTCTTAAATAATTGCTCCACTTCGTAATTATCCGTACAAAGAAAGATCCTTTTTATTTGATTCTGTTGGCAGAAAATTTTTAATTTAAAAATAAACTTCTGCAAATTTCCATAACACTTCTTTCCTGATGCTCGAATATGAACAGAAACCGTATCCTTATTAAGTTTATATTCTTGTACAAATGCTTCAACCTTCTCTTCTACCCACGGTTGAAGAGCTATGTGTCTTCGCATTGTCTTTGCAGAATAAAACGGAATATTATCACAATAAATAACAGCATCGGCTTCAATGTCTTTACTTAAATGAGCTCCAAAAGCAAATTTACCAGTCTCTTCGTACTCTTTCTGATATTTAGGCAGAAGCTCAAAAGCCTGATAAGACTGACTCATTCTACTGACTGTATTATCAATTATAGGATTTAAATCGCCTACCATATGAAGCACCTTAAAAAGATAATGCATTCCCTTGCGCATATAACGATTATTCATCTGTTTCTTTTCAAAAAAATCATAAATACTTCCTGTCATTGGTATCTTAGCATACACATTTGGATAGAAAGTCTGACAATTAATCTCATTTAATGAAGACACACAAGGAAAATCAACAATTCGAAAATATTTAGTAAAAGCATTTTCACCCTTAGACGCAAACATACCATCTGTCCAGTCAATATAAACAATACGGTCAGTCTTTTTGGCATATTCAATGGTTGCAGCTACGCATCGAAGGCGATTTCCGAGTCCTGCTATTCCTTTATTAATAACTACTTTTTCACTCACGATTTATTACTCCTTTTTTGCTATACTTCTAAAGCGTTTACTTCATTACGAAGTACCAGAAATACCGCTATGGACAGACCAATATAACCAACTCCAGCATTTTTCGTAACTCCCTACATACTTTATATGAAACCTAATATAACTCTTTAGATTTACGAAAGTCATAACACACAATAAGGTGTTCTGCATATGTAACTGGTATATCCCAGCGCATGATCGGAATAAGTTTCTAACGTTTAAAATCATATAATTAGGAATACTTTAGCACTAATTAATTATTTGCTTAAATTCTTTTAACTACATATAATAAATATTTCTTACTAGTCAACTTACTAATCTCTTCTAAAAATATCCCGTGTATATACTTTATCTTTTACATCATCCAGACATGTATCATATCGATTTGCTATAATCACGTCAGACATTGATTTAAATTTTTCCAACTCATTTACTACTAAACTTCCATAAAATGTTACCCCATCCTGTAAAGTCGGCTCATATATAATGACTGTTGCACCCTTTGCTTTTATGCGTTTCATAACACCTTGGATAGATGAATGGCGGAAGTTATCAGAATTACTCTTCATAGTGAGGCGATATACGCCTATCGTAATCTGCTTTTCTTTTGCTTGATCCCATGTGCTGTTTGCTTCATAATATCCTGCTTTTTTAAGGACCCGATCAGCAATAAAATCCTTTCTGGTACGGTTTGATTCAACTATTGCTGATATCATATTTTGTGGAACATTTGAATAATTGGCAAGAAGCTGTTTGGTATCTTTTGGCAAGCAATATCCACCATATCCAAATGACGGATTGTTATAATGACTGCCAATTCTGGGGTCCAGACAAACACCCTCAATTATTTGCCTGGTATCTATTCCATTTATTTCAGCATATGTATCTAATTCATTAAAAAAAGCAACACGAAGAGCCAGATAAGTATTAGCAAATAACTTGACCGCTTCAGCCTCTGTAAAGCCCATAATTAGAGTCGGTACATCTTCCTTTATAGCAGCTTCCTTAAGAAGTCCTGCAAATGTGTGAGCCGATTGAACCAAGCGTTCATCTTCAAGATCTGTTCCGACAATGATACGAGACGGATAAAGGTTATCATAAAGAGCCATGGACTCTCGTAAAAATTCCGGACTAAAAATGATATTCCTGCTACCTGTCTTCTCGCGAATAGCTGTAGTATATCCAACTGGAACGGTTGACTTGATAACCATAATAGCATTCGGATTAATTTCCATAACCTGTTTAATTACCGCTTCTACTGCTGATGTGTCAAAAAAGTTTTTGTTACTATCATAATTGGTAGGTGCAGCAATAATAACAAAATCGGCATCTCTGTAAGCCTCTTTTGCATCAAGTGTTGCTATTAAGTTTAATTTTTTTTCCTTCAGATATTTTTCTATATATTCATCTTGGATTGGTGATTTTTTATTGTTAATTAGGTCTACTTTTTCCTGAATTATATCAACAGCCTTTACTTCATTATGCTGTGCTAATAAAACAGCAATAGACAGACCAACATAACCAACTCCAGCAACTGCGATCTTCATTTTTATTACTCCCTTTTATACTTTATAAAAAAACTTGTACCACTCTGCAAATTTACGCAAACCGTCACGTAATGATGTAGACGGTTTAAAGCCAAAATCCCTTTCAAGATCTGATATATCTGCATATGTGACAGGAACGTCACCTGCTTGCATCGGTACCAGCTTTTTATGTGCCTCAAAATCATAATCATCCGGAAGTACTTTTGCACGTATTAATTCCTGCTGCAGGATATCCACAAATTCAAGAAGATTTTCTGGCTTATTATTACCGATATTGTAGATACGATATGGCGGAATAGGTAGTCCATCTTCACCATTCCTTTTTTCTGGCGCGCATTGAATAACACGTTTTACACCTTCAACAATATCGTCAATATAAGTAAAATCTCTCAAGCAATTTCCGAAATTAAAAATCTCAATTGTTTCTCCCTTTAGAAGTTTATTTGTAAAGCTAAAATAAGCCATATCAGGACGGCCTGCAGGGCCATAAACTGTGAAAAACCTGAGACCTGTGGATGGAATATTATAAAGCTTTGAATAAGCATGAGCTAACAACTCATTGCTCTTCTTAGTAGCAGCATAAAGAGAAACCGGATTATCAACCTTATCATCAGTAGAATATGGCACTTTCTTGTTTGAACCATATACTGATGAAGATGAAGCATAAACCAAATGCTCTACCGGATAATGACGGCAAGCTTCAAGGATATTGTAAAAGCCTATAATATTACTTTCTATGTATACATCTGGATTTTCAATTGAATACCTAACACCTGCTTGTGCTGCAAGATTAACAACCAGATCAAACTTATATTCTTGAAATATTTTTTCAATCAGTGGTTTATCAGCAAGATTTCCTTTAATAAAAGTCCACTTAGAACTTGTCCTCATGCTAGCCAATTTCTCAATCTCTGAAAGTCGGTATTCTTTCAAAGAAACATCATAATAATTGTTCATGTTGTCAAGCCCTGCAATATGAACAGAATTTACTGTTCGAAGAAGCTCTAATATAAGATTAGCGCCAATAAAACCAGCAGCACCAGTCACTAAAATTTTCTTATTTTCAAGTTCAATATTAGGTGTCAGCATGTATTTTTCCCCTTTTCGTTGCTTTCAGGAATGTTACTCAATTCCCTTACTTCGATCCCTTCCTCAGTATCACCACACCAATAGTCTTAAATATCAGCTTTATATCCAAAGCTAACGACCAGTTATCTATGTATTGCAGATCCAGCTTTACCACTTCCTCAAAATCAGTTATGTCACTTCTGCCGCTGACCTGCCACATGCCTGTAAGCCCTGGCTTAAGGCAAAGCCTTCTTTTGTGTCTGCTTTCATACTGAAGGAATTCATCCTCAGTCGGCGGCCTTGTCCCCACAAGGCTCATATCCCCTTTAAGTACATTGAAAAACTGGGGAAACTCATCAAGGCTTGTCCTTCGAATGAATTTACCTACCTTGGTGATTCTGGGGTCATCGGTAATTTTGAACATCTGCCCCTTCATCTCGTTCTTATCCATAAGCTCAGCCTTATGCAGCTCGGCATCCTGATACATGGAACGGAACTTGTATATCTTAAAGCGTCTTCCATTTTTTCCTACCCTGATTTGGCTGAAAAAAACAGGTCCTTTTGATTCAATTAAAATCATAGGTGCCAGGAATATGGTAAGAACTAATGTTATTACGCAACCAACCAAACCACCCAAGATATCCATAGCCCGTTTTATTATGGCCTTCCTTATATCAAAAAGTACAGATGAGAAGGTAACTACCTGATAGCCAGCAAATTCATCTATTATTTTTTCTTTAACATTTATATTTCCGAATATGTCAAGGTTAATATGTACCTTTATACCCATTTTCTCAAATTCAAGAATTAGCTCCTCCAAATCCAGCTCAAGTGTCCGGGGTATATTCACAAAAACCTCATCTACTACGTTCTGTTTAGCCATCTCGTACATATTATCCCGGTTGGCTATTACCTCAATTCCTTCAATTTTCTCTCCCACCATATCCCTATCCAGTATGGCAATACTGCTTATAACAGACTGCCATTCGTATTGTCGATACATTTTTTTCAGTATCGATTTTGCATTCCGTGACACAGTTATGAGCATCACCTTATTGCTCATTCCACTCTTTTTATATCCCAGCAGCATAATAATTTTCAGATAGCTGCGCAATACATACGACAAAAGAGTGTTTACCGCAAAAAACAGAAGGAAAAATAAACGTGAATACAGCATGCTCTTCTTAATTGCAAACATATATGCCAGCAATATCAAGGCAAGCTTTGTCTGATACCTTAATACGCACTTTAGCTCAACCATATAGCCGCGCTTAAAAATATCCCTGTTGCTGTCTGTGATAAAATGGATAAATAAGCATGATAACAGAAGAACTATAAAGGCATTTGTATAGATGTCATTGAATCCGCCCTTTACTAAGATTCCTCCTCTTATAAATGCGGCCAAATAAAAGGAAACAATAAGACTTATCAAATCAAGCAAAAAGGTCATCCAGACCGTTATTTTTATATTGTCCTGTTTCAAGAAGCCACCTCTTTTTCATTATATAATTTTGTTAGCGGCTCCTGCTTCACAGGATTTATGTACAACTTATTCTTTCTTGAAATATGTATGCATATAATCAAGGCCAGAATTAATATAGCAAATGTCAGCAATAATATCAGAAAATTAGTACCAGCTATTTCCCGACTTTCTCTTAATAGCTGCAACAGAAAGACATAAGCTGCTTTCATAATAATACCCCTTTTCATAATCTGATGTATATTTCAAAGAGTATCAACAGTTACTTACAACTCTATAATATTATGTAAAAATAGAGTCTCATAATTTACAAACATTTGCATTAAATGAAAATTCCACTACTATTATAGTACCTTTTTCCTATATGTCAAGATAATTGAACAGAAATGTTCATTTTTATATCGACAAAAGTCGGCATTTTATTACTGCTATCTCGTTATAGCTTAATGTAATCAAAAACTCTGGAATATTAATACATGACAGTCGCCATATCTGATAATATAGTACATTATACCCATATGTCAAGACTGAGATTGATTATAATTTCTAATAAATCACTTTTATATATTATCAATTTAAATTAATAAATTAACACTTCGAATATTTCCCTCAGATTTCCTCCACAAACTCTACACCCTCGATGGCATTTATTTTGTCTATTACATCCAGCTTAAGCCGCCTTTTCTTCAGTCTCAGGGTCATAATTGCGGCAGCGGTGGCACTTGTATCAATTGTTGGCTTGACCATCTCCATTGAATCAATATGAAGCTCATTTTTCCTCATTCCCTCAAGAATTGAAGTCAAGGGCACCTGCTTGCTGAATTCAATATATATATCCATAACCTTTGATTTTGACAGCATCGAGTTATCCAGTCTGTGAAGAACCACGGTAGCAAACTGTATCAGCAGGCAGGCTGCCACTGCGGCCTTATAAAAGCCTACGCCAATAGCCAGCCCCATACAGGCCGTCGCCCACAAGCCTGCTGCAGTAGTCAGTCCCTTTACCTGATGTCTTCCTGTTACTATAATTGTTCCCGCTCCAAGAAAGCCGATGCCTGATATGACCTGGGCAGCCATTCTGGTGGGATCTCCCACGCCATAGCGCTGCCAGATAAACTGATTTGTCATAATAGCCAGAGTCGATCCCAGGCATACCAGAATATGGGTTCTTAAGCCTGCCGGACGTCCTGCCCTGCCCCGCTCAAAGCCGATAATTCCGCCTAGAACAACAGCCATAAGAAGTCTTACTATTACTGATATATCATTAATTGAATACAGGTCTGCCGTATAATTAATAATCTTCCCCATCCTCACTCCTCCAAAACACAGCTGTTTCTTAATACAACTAATGCAGTACTACAAAGCCTAATATATGCTTTGGTCATACTGCATATGCCGAAACTCTAATGCCGCGTATTAAGTTTATCAATAATTAAAATTCATATTCCATTATACTCATTTAATTCAAATTTCCCAAATTTTTATATTCGATTTTTACCAGAGTTAAGCCGTGAGCCGGAGCTGTAGGCCCTGCCATGCTGCGATCACAGGCCTGAAGTATTTCCTTCATCTTTTCCGGCTTATACCGCCCTCTTCCGAACTCTATCAGGGTTCCCGCAATAATTCTTACCATATTATATAAGAAGCCGTTGCCTTTGACCCTGATGGTAATCATATCCCCTTCCTTAAACACATCCAGAGCATATATGCACCTTATTGTATCCTTAACCTGGCTATTTGCCGAGCAGAAGCTGGCAAAATCATGTTCGCCAATCAGATATCTTGCCGCCTCCTGCATCAGCACCGGATCAAGAGGATAATATATATGATATGAATATAGCCTGTGGGTTGGTATTGCAATCCTTGTGTTAAGAATTTTATATTCATATGTTTTGGCACAACCTGCTTTCCTGGGATGGAAGTCGGCTGCCACCTCATATGAGGCCAGCACCCGTATATCGTCAGGTAATCTGTTGTTGACAGCCAGGCTTATTTTCTGTGCCGGAAAGACGCTGTTTGTATCAAATACGGCAACATTGCCCAAGGCATGTACACCTGAATCGGTCCGGCTTGCCCCGATTATTTCTATCTTCTCCCCAAGAAGGGCGGAAAGCGCCTTGTTCAGCTCCGCCTCTATCGTAGGCATCCCGGGCTGTACCTGCCAGCCGTAGTAAGCTGTACCGTCATAAGCTATCTCAAGCATTATCCGTTTCATAACCACTCCAAAAGCTTTCTCATTAAATTATATATTACATATAAAACAGCAGGCCTGCCCCCTCCAGAAGCTTTGTCCCTATAATAAGCCCAAGATAAAGAGCTATTATGCTATAGGCCACATAATCCCTTCCTTGATAGCAAAGAGGCTTCATCTTTGTGCGTCCTGCCCCGCCCCTGTAGCATCTGGCCTCCATTGCCATTGCCAAATCATTAGCCCTTCTGAAAGCGGACACAAACAATGGCACAAGCAATGGAATCAGGCTTTTTGCCCTTTTTAGCAGGCCGCCTGTTTCAAAATCTGCTCCCCTTGCCATCTGGGCCTTCATTATTTTATCTGTCTCTTCCATTAATATAGGTATAAATCTGAGGGCAATGCTCATCATCATCGCTATTTCATGCACCGGCACCTTGATATAGTTGAGGGGCCTTAATGCCTTCTCCAGCCCATCTGTAAGCTGATTAGGCGTGGTGGTGAAGGTCATTAGGGATGAGCCCAGAATAAGGAAGCTAAGCCGGATTCCCATAAACAACGCTTTATACAAGCCGTTGTCGGTTATCTTAATAATTCCCCATCTGAATATCTCTTCACCCGGCAAAAAGAACAGATTAAAAAATACAGTAAATATAAAAAGCACCAGTACCGCCTTCATACCCCGCAGGATAAATCTTAGCGGCACCTTCGACAAACCGATTGCCGAGGCAAAAAAGATAAAAACTATTATATATCCGAAAAAGGATTTAAACAAAAAGAGTGAAACTATAAATAAAAAGGTTCCCAATAGCTTAACCCTTGGATCCAGCCGATGCAGAATCGAATCCGCAGGATAATATTGTCCTATAGTAATATCCCGTATCATAATCAGTAACCATGCCTTTCTTCAAAACAGGATTGTATATGCCAGCATGTAAAAGCAGCAAGCCTTAAATTAACGCGTACTGCCAAGGGCTCTTAAGATCTCATCCCTGGCTTCTTTTACAGTGGTAGCATCACAGCTTACATTCCAGCCCTTTTCCTTCAGCATATTCATTACATATGTGACCTGAGGGGCTGCAAGATGCATTTCTTCCAGCTCCTTATAGTGGGCAAAAACCTCCTTGGTGGGGTTCTGGAATACCAGCTCGCCATTATTCATTACAAAAAGGCGATCAGAGTAGCAAGCCACATCCTCCATGCTGTGGGTCACCAGGATAATGGTCATACCCACCTCCTTATGAAGCTTTGCTATCTGATTAAGTATATCGTCCCGCCCTCTCGGGTCAAGGCCTGCCGTAGGCTCATCAAGAATTAAAACCTCCGGCTTCATGGCAAGCACTCCCGCTATCGCCACCCTCCGCTTCTGTCCACCCGAAAGCTCAAAGGGTGATGCATCCAGCAAATCATCCGAAATGCCAACCATCTTCAAGGACTCATAGGCCCTAAGCTCCGACTCCAGCTTGTCAAGCCCAAGATTAAGGGGACCGAATACAACATCCTTAAACACAGTTGTTTCAAAAAGCTGATGCTCAGGATATTGAAATACGAGTCCAACCTTGCTTCTGAGCTGCTTCATATTATAGCCCTGGGCGTATATATCCTCTCCGTTAAAATATACATGGCCGCTGCTGGCTTTAATAAGCCCGTTCATATGCTGAATAAGGGTCGACTTTCCTGAACCTGTATGTCCGATCAGGCCGATGAATTCGCCCTTGTTTATGCAAAAGCTTATATCCTTTAAAGCATGTCTTTCAAATGCTGTTCCTTTGCCATATATATAATTTACCTTATCAAATATAATCTGCAAATCTTCCACCTGCTTTTCCAAAATATATTGCAAAACTAATGCGGCTTCCTGCGAACCTCCTCCAGTGCCTTCACCAGCTCCTCAACAGTAAGTATACCCTCCGGCAGGTCAAGTCCGCTTTTTCGAAGCTCATATGCCAATTCCGTTACCTGAGGCACATCCAGGCGATACTTTTTTATCTCATCAACCCTGGAGAAAATCTCCCTTGGGGTACCCTCCATCACTAGATGACCTTTTTCCATCACATATACCTTATCGGCATAGATAACCTCATCCATATGGTGGGTTATAAGAATCACAGTTACCTTTTCCTTTTTGTTCAATTCATGGATGGTGGAGATAACCTCCCTGCGGCCATTAGGATCCAGCATTGCTGTCGGTTCGTCTAGTATGATACATTCAGGCCTCATCGCCATAATACCGGCTATGGCTACCCTCTGCTTCTGCCCGCCGCTCAGCTTGTTGGGGGACATATGGCGCATTTGCAGCATTCCGACCGCCTTCAGGCTTTCTTCAACCCTTCTCCATATTTCCTTGGTTTCAATTCCCAGATTCTCCGGACCGAAGGCAACATCCTCCTCCACAACCGTAGCTATAATCTGGTTGTCAGGATTTTGGAACACCATACCGGCGGTTTGACGTATATCCCACAGGTTCTTTTCCTCGGCCGTATTCATGCCGTTTACCCACAGGCTTCCCTCTGTAGGATAAAGTATGGCATTAATATGCTTGGCAAAGGTAGATTTACCTGAGCCGTTAGCTCCGAGGATAGCGATGAAGTCACCTTTTTCTATCTCCAGATTAATATTATCTATAGCCTTGTTAATAGATTCCACATTGCCTTCTTCATCGCGTCTTATATATTCAAAGGACAGATCCTTGGCCTTAATCATTTCCATATACATCCTCTTTTCTTAACAGGTATAGTCAAAAAAGATTATAACGCATATATAAATAAAAAAAAACATATTTTTCATATTTAATACCTGTATATTTTATTCAAAATACACATAATATAGCATGGTAATCCATTGCTTTCGATTTTACTTTTAATTCCATTTTTTTCCTTTGCTTCTTAATTATAAGCTCATACATTACCTTTGGCAGGATAACGCAAGATTATAAGCTTCCATTTTATTCCACTTCTGTAGTATCAGCACTAAGAAAAAATCCTGTCCACATATCCGTCAAAAACATATTTACTTATTAAAATGATTAAAAACAGTAAAACCTACAATAATGAAAATTAAAAAGAAAGCTTTTGCTCAATAGCCTCTTCAACTATTGTACAAAAGCTCATAAAGTTTTGTATTCCTCAGCCTAATGCTTATACCAGCTCGATTAAAACCTCCATAGCTGCATCGCCTTTACGGGGTCCTATTTTTACTATTCTTGTGTAACCGCCGTTACGGTTTGCATACTTGGGAGCTATCTCATCGAATAACTTATCGGAAAGATTAATAACCTTGGTATTTCTCTTTCTTCCTGCGTTCTCCTTCGGAACCTCGGTAACAGGGTAAAGATATTTCATCATCTGCTTTCTTGCATGGAGACGGGAAGCCTTATCCTTCTTGATTGTCTTCTCCACCTCATCGAAAACAGTTACCTTCTTACCATTTACAACTTCCTTAACTCTCTTGCCGTCCTTGTCCTTGCGGGCAACCTTAGCGGTAACAGTAACTGTCTCATAATTGTCCTTTTCCTTTACGGCAAGAGCAATCAGATGTTCAGCAATTCTGCGAATTTCCTTCGCCTTAGCTTCAGTAGTAACGATTTTACCGTTATATATTAAATTAGTCACCTGGTTCCTCAGCAAAGCTTTTCTCTGGCTAGAGGTTCTACCAAGTTTTCTGTAGCCTGCCATTTGTTTCCCTCCTTTGGATCGTAATCACATCAATGCTGTTTCATAATATATCAATCATCGCTCTGTCTTAAGGATAAACCGAGCTCTTTTAATTTTGTCAATACCTCTTCCAATGACTTGCGCCCAAGATTCCTAACCTTCATCATATCCTCTGCAGTCTTGTTGCAAAGCTCTTCCACAGTATTGATTCCCGCTCTCTTAAGGCAGTTGTAAGAACGTACAGATAATTCAAGCTCATCTATGCTCATCTCAAGAACCTTTTCTTTTTCATTGTCCTCTTTTTCAACCATAATCTCGGCTGTCTTTGCGTTCTCAGACAAATCAATGAAAGCATTCAGATGCTCGCTCAATACCTTTGCCGCCAGGCTTACTGCTTCATCGGGAGCCAGTGTCCCGTTGGTATAGACATCGAGAGTAAGCTTGTCATAATCTGTAATCTGTCCAACACGGGTATTCTCAACTGTGAGGTTAACACGCTCTACAGGAGTGTAGATGGAATCGATCGGAATAACACCGATAGGCTGATCCTCATGCTTATTCTTATCGGCACTTACATAGCCTCTGCCCTTTGTTATGGTCAGCTCCATAAAGAGCTTGCTGTCAGGACCACCACAAAGGGTTGCGATAACTTGATCTGGATTGAGAATTTCGATATCCGGGTCAGTCTGAATGTCTCCTGCTGTTACTACTGTTTCACCCTCTGCCTCAATATATGCAGTCTTTGCTTCATTTGAATCACTATTGTTCTTGATCGCCAGGCTCTTGATGTTCATGATTATCTCAGTAACATCCTCTTTTACTCCAGGAATTGTGCTGAACTCATGAACAACACCATCTATCTTAATCTGACTTACGGCAGCGCCGGGTAAAGATGAAAGCATAATTCTTCTCAGGGAGTTACCTAAAGTTGTACCGTATCCTCTTTCAAGAGGCTCTACTACGAAACGTCCAAACTTTTTGTCTTCGGATATTTCCACAATCTCTATTTTGGGTTTTTCAAAATCAAACACAACAGGATCCTCCTTTTGGGTTTTTAGAGTTCACCATTATTTAGAGTACAACTCGACTATCAGCACTTCATTAACCGGAACATCGATTTGATCTCTTGTAGGAATTTCCTTAACTACACCCGTAAAGGCCTCATGGTTTGATTCAAGCCATGCAGGTACGCTTCTTCCATCGGTAACTTCAAATATATCCTTGTATCTTTGTGAACCTCTAACCTTTTCCTTTATCTCAATCTTATCGCCGGCCTTTAATGTATAGGACGGGATATTAACGCATTTTCCGTTAACCAGAACGTGCTTATGTGTAACAATCTGTCTTGCCTCTGCTCTTGTTCTCGCAAAACCCAAACGGAACAATACATTGTCGAGTCTTAACTCCAACAATGTCATGAGGTTTTCACCTGTAGTGCCGCCCTTCATCTTCTGTGCCCTGGCAAACAGATTTCTGAAAGGCTTTTCCAAAATACCATATATAAACTTAGCCTTCTGCTTTTCTCTTAACTGAGCGCCATATTCGCTTGTTTTCTTGCCGGCCCTTGAAAATGATCTGTTGGACTTCTTGTCAATTCCCAAGTAAGCCGGTTCCAGACCAAGGGCTCTGCATCTTTTTAAAACTGGACCCATGTCTCTTGCCATCTTTATCTACCTCCTATCAGACTCTTCTGCGTTTTGGCGGACGACATCCGTTATGAGGAACCGGAGTAACATCCTTGATACTTGTTACCTCTATGCCACATGCCTGAAGAGCACGGATTGCTGCTTCGCGACCCTGGCCAGGTCCTTTTACCATAACTTCAACTGATTTTAATCCATGAACAAGAGCTGCCTTAGCTGCAGACTCAGCTGCCATCTGTGCAGCGTATGCAGTAGATTTCTTGGAGCCTCTGAAGCCCAATCCACCGGCACTTGCCCAGGAAATTGCGTTGCCTTCCATATCGGTCAGCGTTACGATTGTATTATTAAAAGATGACTTGATATGTGCCTGTCCACGCTCTATATTCTTTTTAACACGTCTCTTAGTCACTCTTTTGGCTGTTGTAGTTCCACTTTTCTTAGCCATCTAACAAACCCTCCTATGGATTATACGATATTACTTCTTCTTATTTGCTACAGTCCTTCTGGGTCCCTTTCTGGTACGGGCATTAGTCTTGGTTCTCTGACCACGAACCGGAAGTCCCTTTCTGTGACGAATTCCTCTGTAGCAACCAATTTCCTGAAGCCTCTTGATGTTAAGAGCAACTTCTCTTCTCAAATCGCCTTCAACCAACTGGGTTTCGTCGATAACATCACGAATCCTGGCTACTTCTTCATCTGTCAAATCCCTAACACGGGTGTCAGGGTTAACATTAGCAGCAGCAAGAATACGGTTAGCACTTGCTCTGCCGATACCATATATATAGGTAAGTCCTATCTCAATACGCTTATCTCTCGGTAAATCTACACCACTGATACGAGCCATGTGTTTTATTACACCTCCAAATTTTGCTATCTTTCTCTTCCTCTAACAAAAATAAAAATCAGCCGCTTTAAACTGTGACTGTCAGGGCATCCCCTGCAGCTAAGCATCCGTGATGACGGAACAGACGCTTAAAACAGTGCTACCGGGAAGAGGACGCACTGCCCACAATATCACAATGTTCTGCCAGACTTTTTGCGGGTTAACAAAAAGTGCCCTGACAGAATAAATTGTAACACAGAAAGCAAGACTTAAACGGTATCCCGTCAATGAAACCCAGGCTTACAAGCACAAGTAGCATTACTTATAAGTACAAGCAAAAAAAATGTCATACTCATTACGGGACACAATTTATATAAAACAATAACGAGTATTTAATTACCCGAACTATTGTATATTAGCCTTGTCTTTGTTTGTGTTTGGGGTTCTCGCAGATAACTCTGATAGCACCCTTCCTTCTGATGATCTTGCATTTCTCGCAAATTGGTTTTACTGATGACCTTACCTTCACAGTAATTCACCCCTTTCAAAAAAGTCCATCTACTATTATAACATTTTACAGTTACAATAGCAAGCAGTATTTTTAAGCCAAATTGAATTAATTGACCTGCTATTTGTCTCTCCAGATGATTCTGCCCTTTGTCAAATCATAAGGTGACAGTTCCAGAGTAACCTTGTCGCCCGGCACAATCTTAATGAAATTCATACGCAGCTTACCGCTGATATGAGCAAGCACCTTGTGTCCATTCTCCAACTCAACCCTGAACATTGCGTTAGGCAGCTTCTCAATTACTGTACCTTCGATTTCAACAACATCAGCTTTCGACATTATAAACCTCCCTTACCTGAAATTATGCATCTGCATCCTTATAGATATGAAGCAACTAACAAATTACATATTTATTATATTTGCATTTTATAGCTGTTGCTCTTTTTCCAACAGCTTTATTGCTCTTTTTATATCTTCATTTCTTATCTTTTTGTCAATAATCTTTTCCGTCAAATTCGGATCCCTTTTGTCCAGTAACCTTACGTGCTTCTTATTTTTCTTCTTAGGCCGGTCCGTAGTTCTATTTTTGCCATCCACTAAATATACATATTCAGTATCAACTGCTAATATCACATAAATCTTACCGGCGTCCCGACCTGCGACAGATCTGACAAAGCTACCGATTATTAAAGAATCCTCCATATTAATAACCATGCCTTTCATCAGTCCTCGCAAATTTTGGACCAAATGCAAAGCTTTCCGCCGGTCTCAAAATCTGCTGTATGAAATGATAATTATATCTTCTCCTTAATATATGGTCAACAGCTCAGGCTCTCCCTTGGTTATAAGGACTGTATTTTCATAGTGGGCTGAAAGCGAACCGTCTGCTGTTACTACAGTCCAGTTGTCATCCTCCCAGTATACCTCGTATCGGCCCTGATTAACCATAGGTTCAATTGCCAGGGTCATACCGGCTTTAAGTGCCGGCCCTCTGCGCTTCTGGGCAAAGTTCGGAATCTGTGGTTCCTCATGAAGCATTCTCCCGATTCCATGCCCTACCAAATCCCTTACCACCGAAAAGCCATTAGCTTCAACATACTTCTGTATTGCTGCTGAAATCTCATATAAATGATAGCCTTCACGCGCGTACTTTATACCTTCAAAAAAGCTCTGTCTGGTTACATCTATCAGTCTTTTGGCCTCATCTGAGATTTCACCTACCGCCAGGGTTCTGGCTGCGTCGGAATGATAGCCCTGATATATTACCCCACAGTCAAGGCTTACTATATCACCATTCTTAAGGATTTTCTTTTTATTGGGAATTCCATGTACCACCTGATCATTTACTGAAACGCAAATGGAGGCAGGATACCCGTTGTAATTAAGGAAGGAAGGGGTACATCCATACTTTTTGATTAACTCGTAACATTTTTTATCAATATCCAGAGTAGAAATTCCTTCGCAAATCTCATCCTCAAGTTCTCTCAGGACCGATGCCAGAATCTTTCCTGATTCCCGCATCAGCTGTATTTCCTTCTCTGATTTAACACTTATAGGCATACAAAAGCTTCCTTTCCAAATATGACGACCGCAAACACAATTATGTCAAAACTAAGCTGTAATAGCCTCAAGGATATTTACGATATCCTTGAATGTTTCATCCGCATCCTTTACCCCATCCACAGTTTTTAGAATCCCTTTATCTTTATAGTAGTTGATTAGTGGCTGAGTTTGTTCATGGTAAACCTCAAGCCTTTTTTTAACTGTCTCAGGCTTATCATCATCACGAAGAATAAGCTCTGTACCACAATTGTCGCATATACCCTCCTTCCTGGGAGGTATGCTTACTATATGATAGGTCGCTCCACAAGCTGGGCAGGCTCTTCTGCCTGACATCCGTTTTATTATTGCCATGTCAGATGCATCAACTTCAATTGCACAGTCTATTTTCTCACCGGTCGACTCAAGAGCAATGTCAAGTGCCTGTGCCTGAGGTATGGTCCGAGGAAAGCCGTCAAGCACATACCCTTTTTTACAATCATCCTGCGCCAGGCGATCTTTTACAAGCTCCACAACCAGCTCATCCGGAACCAGCAAGCCCTTATCTATATATTCCTTTGCCTTAATCCCCAATTCAGTTCCGTTTTTTATATTGGCGCGAAAAATATCGCCTGTAGAAATATGTGGTATGTTATATTTTAATGACAGCTTCTTGGCTTGGGTTCCTTTTCCAGCTCCTGGTGCTCCCAGTAAAATAATCCTCATAAACCTCTCCCCAATACTTTCTTTAATAAACTCCCATGCAATATTGTATAGGAAGTTCTTAAGAATTTTCTATACGATAAAAAGCATGGGAGTTACATATCTTTTGTAATTTAATCACTCAGGAAGCCTTTATAATGGCGAACAAGCAGCTGGGATTCAATCTGCTTGATGGTTTCAATTATAACACCTACGATAATTATAATTGAAGTACCGCCAAATGAAAACTGTGCATTCAAAACTCCCGATATGATCATAGGAACAATACATGCTATAATCAGTCCGACTGCACCTATGAAAATGATGTTGTTTAAAACCTTTGTAAGATATTCGGTAGTTGGTTTACCGGGGCGTATTCCCGGAATGAAGCCGCCTTGCTTCTTTATATTATTGGATACTTCTATAGGATTGAAGGTTATAGAAGTATAAAAATATGCAAAGAAAACAGTCAATAAAATATAAATAATTGCACCGATAGAATATTTGAAGTCCCCCCAGCTTTTTGTGTTAAACCAGCTGTTCTGGTTCAGCACCATTAAAACCTTGGGCCAGAAATAAGCTCTTGCCGGATATACTCCGAAGAAGGAGCCTATTACAATCGGCAGCTGCATAATGGAACCTGCAAATATAATCGGTATAACACCTGCGGTGTTTACTTTGAGAGGTATGTGGGAGGTTTGTCCACCTACCATTTTTCTTCCCTGTACCTTTTTTGCATAGGTGACAGGGATTCTTCTTTCTGCATCCTGAAGTACAACCACATATGCTATAAGAGCCAGGCTGATTAATACTATCAGTATAATGGCAAGTACTGCCTTAACAACTGACTGGCCCTTGATATAAGTCTGATACAGGCCGATAAAGTCGGCAGGAAGAGATGAGATGATGTTTACGGTCAGGATAATTGAAATACCGTTACCCACACCATTCTGGGTGATCTTTTCACCAAGCCACATAAGGAATGTGCTTCCTGCAGTGAAGGATGTAACTATAATTACCAGGTTGGTAAAGGTAAGTCCACCCTCTAAAGCTCCCTGATTACCAAAGCCGATTGCCATAGCAAGTGATTCGATTATTGCAAGGACAACCGTCAGATATCTGGTAAGCTCATTAAGCTTCTTTCTGCCTTCCTCGCCTTCCTTCTGCATTTCTTCAAGCTTCGGAATAGCTATTGTCAACAGCTGGACAATAATTGATGAAGAAATGTAAGGAGTTATGCTCAATGCAAAAATAGAAAGTTTTGAAAAGGAACCACCGGTTATACTGTTAAAAAAGCCGAGTGCCTGAGAATTAAAAATCTCGTTGGTATAATCTCTGTTTACTGCCGGGGCTGGTAATAATGTTCCAAGTCTTACGATAGCAATACATATGAGTGTGTATATTAGCCTGTTTCTAATATCTTTTACTTTAAATGCGTTTCGAATCGACTCAAACATTATACCACCTCAGCATTTCCACCAAGAGCCTTAATCTTCTCTATTGCACTTGCGCTGTAAGCATTCACCTTAACATCAAGTCTCTTCTTTAATTCGCCAAATCCAAGTATCTTTACTCCATCTCCGGCTTTCTTGATAATTCCTGCTTCCAACAAAGATTCAACCGTTACAGTAGCTCCATCTTCAAATCTATTTAATGCATCTACATTAATTGCAATGATTTCCTTTGTGTTTCTGTTTTTGAAGCCACGCTTCGGAATTCTTCTGTACAAAGGCATCTGTCCGCCTTCAAAGCCAACTCTTGGCGCTCCGCTACGAGCTTTTTGACCCTTATGACCCTTACCGGCTGTCTTGCCGTTACCTGAACCATGGCCACGTCCTCTTCTGAAATTATCGTTATGCTTTGATCCAACTGCAGGTCTTAAACTTGATAAATTCATCTCGTGCACCTCCTTCTATTAGCGATTTATATTTCTTCTACCTTAACCATGTGTCTAACCTGTTTTATCATCCCTCTTACAGCGGCATTATCCGGCAACTCCACGGTATTGTTAGGTCTTTTAAGTCCTAATGATGCAACTGTTGCTCTATGCTTCGGGATGGCACCAATTGTAGATTTAATCAATGTTATTTTCAATTTACCTGCCATTGCTGACACCTCCATCTTGGCATATTATGAAGAACAGCACCTTTAGCCGTCCCCCAAGTTCCGAATAACCCAACCCTGGAAGCCAGCGATGCTAACCCCTGGTTGTGATTATATCCGGAACCTTTGTGTCTGATTCTATGGGAACCTGTGCTCCTGTGTTATCTGTAAGCTAATTATCTTGACAGCTGGTCTAAGCTAATTCCACGAAGCTTAGCTACTTCCTCAGGAGTCTTTAACTGCTTTAATCCTTCAATTGTTGCAAGAACTACGTTCTGCTTGTTGTTGGAACCAAGTGACTTGGTACGAACATTCTTATAGCCGGCAAGCTCAAGTACGTTACGTGCAGGGCCACCGGCAATGATTCCTGTACCCTGTGGAGCACGCTTAAGCAATACTCTTGCACTGCCAAACTTGCCGATAAAGTCATGCGGTATGCTTCCGTTCTCATCAATAGGCAGGCTGACTAATTTCTTAATTGCGTCTTCCTTACCCTTGCGGATTGCTTCAGGTATTTCGGACGCTTTTCCCAAACCGGCTCCAATATGTCCGTTTCTGTCACCTACAACAACCAGAGCTGTAAAGCGAAAATGACGTCCACCCTTAACAACCTTGGTAACACGCTTTATCGCAACAACTTTATCTTCTAACTCTAATTGACTGGCATCAATTATTGAACGTTTCATGTATTATCCTCCTTGCCTAGAATTCCAGACCAGCTTCTCTAGCTGCATCTGCCAACGCTTTTATCTTTCCCTGATATATGAAGCCGCCTCTATCAAAAACTACACATTTTATTCCCTTTTCCAATGCCTTCTTGGCTATAACCTGACCCAAGTAAGCTGCTGCCGCCACATCATTAGTTTTTGATAATTCAGCTTTAACATCCTTCTCAAGTGTGGATGCCGCAACTAATGTATGACCAACGGTATCATCTATAATCTGAGCATACATATGCTTGTTGCTTCTGAATACGGCCAAACGCGGTCTCTGCGGAGTACCTGTGAAACGATTACGTATTTTTAAGTGCTTCTTGACACGGATTTTTGATCTTGACTCTTTTTTAATCATTTATTTCACTCCTCCCTTACTTCTTACCGGTCTTACCAACCTTGCGTCTGATCACTTCATCAGCATACTTGATGCCCTTGCCCTTGTAAGGCTCAGGTTTTCTCTTTGCTCTGATTTCAGCGGCATATTGGCCAACCTTTTCCTTATCGATACCTTTAACAATAATCTTGTTCTGTCCTTCAACAACGGATTCAATTCCTTCCGGATCAGTCATAACGACCGGATGGGAGTAACCTAATACCAGTGTCAATTCCCTGCCTGCTTTAGAGGCTCTGTAACCAACACCATTTATTTCAAGCTCTTTCTGATAGCCCTGGGTAACGCCTACTACCATATTATTTATCAATGTTCTTGTAAGACCATGTAAAGCCTTGTTCTTTTTCAAATCATTCGGCCTTGATACACGGATAACTCCGTCTTCAAGAGTTATCTTCATTTCAGCCGGCAGTACTCTTTCCAAAGTACCCTTAGGACCTTTTACAGTCACTTTATTATTTTCTGCTATATCTACAGTTACACCTGCAGGTATAGCGATAGGCATTCTTCCAATTCGTGACATGCCCGCACCTCCTATAATTTAGTGTTAGACATCTGTCCATGCAGCTTTGTGCTCTTGCATCGAACATGCCTTACGTGTATGATATCAAACTGTTTTTCCTTTTTTCAATTACCAGACAAATGCCAGCACTTCTCCGCCTACGTTCAGCTCTCTGGCCTCTCTGTCAGTGATAACACCCTTGTTGGTGGAAAGAATAGCAATTCCTAATCCGCCAAGTACCTTTGGCAAATTGTCCTTGCTGGCATAAACTCTAAGACCCGGCTTTGAGATTCTCTTCAGACCGGTGATGATCTTTGTATTTTTGTCTTTACCGTACTTTAATGTGATGCGAATAGTCTTTAAATTCTCAACTTCTTCGATTTCATACTTCTTGATATATCCTTCCCTCAAAAGGATATCGGCTATAGCAATCTTCATCTTTGAAGCTGGAATATCTACTGTATCATGTTTAGCAGTATTTGCATTACGGATTCTTGTAAGCATATCTGCAATGGGATCGCTCATTGTCATGTGATTTGCCTCCTTTCTTAACTCTTACCAGCTGGCTTTCTTCACGCCTGGTATCTGTCCCTTGTACGCTAATTCACGAAAACAAATTCTGCAAATTCCGTACTTTCTCAAATATGCATGAGGACGGCCGCATATTCTGCAACGGTTATATACTCTGGTAGAGAATTTCTGCGGACGCTGTTGCTTTACTTTCATTGACGTTTTTGCCATTGAATTTCCTCCTCTATTTTCTAAACGGCATTCCGAATAGTGTTAACAGTTCACGAGCCTCTTCATCAGTCTTTGCTGTAGTAACAAAGATAATGTCCATACCTCTTACCTTGTCAACTTTATCGAAGTCAATTTCAGGGAAGATTAACTGCTCTCTGATTCCTAAGGCATAATTGCCTCTGCCGTCAAATGCGTTCGGGTTTACACCTCTGAAGTCACGTACGCGAGGCAGAGCGAGGTTAATCAAACGATCGGCAAACTCATACATTCTTTCGCCTCTTAAGGTTACCTTGCAGCCGATTGACATACCTTCTCTTATTTTGAAATTAGCTATGGATTTCTTGGCCTTGGTTATAACAGGCTTCTGGCCGGATATAATCTCAAGATCCTTAGCTGCGGACTCCAGAAGCTTTGCATTATCCTTAGCTTCTCCAACGCCCATGTTTATAACGATTTTCTCTATCTTCGGTACCTCCATGACGTTCTTGTAACCAAACTTCTTAGTCATGGCAGGCACTATTTCCTTCAAATACATTTCCTTTAATCTAGCCAACGCCATTACCTCCTCTCTGTATTAATCGATTACGTCGCCGGTTGTCTTGGCATAACGCACTTTCTTGAGGCCTTTCTTTGTTTCCACAAACTTGAAGCCTACTCTGGTGGGTTTGCCCTTATGCATCAGCATTACATTAGAAGCATCAATAGGTGCAGGTTCCTGTATAATACCACCCTTGGGATTTTTCTGGCTGGGCTTGCTATGCTTGGAAACCATATTTACGCCTTCAACGATTACTCTATTTCCAATCACCTTTAACACTTTTCCAACCTTGTTCTTATCTTTACCGGCAATAACCTTGACACTGTCATTTTTCTTTATTTTCATCGTTGCCACTAGTATACACCTCCCTATAACACTTCTGGTGCCAAAGAAATGATCTTCATGAACTGTTTCTCTCTCAATTCTCTTGCTACCGGTCCAAAAATACGGGTTCCTCTGGGGTTTTTGTCCTCCTTGATAATAACGGCAGCATTCTCATCAAATCTTATATAGGAACCGTCCTTACGGCGTGTGCCCTTAACAGTACGAACAACAACAGCCTTAACAACATCGCCCTTCTTTACAACACCGCCTGGTGTTGCATCTTTAACCGAAGCAACGATGATATCGCCTATATTAGCATATCTTCTGGTTGATCCGCCAAGTACTCTGATGCAAAGCAGTTCTTTTGCACCGGTATTGTCGGCAACATTAAGTCTTGATTCAGCTTGAATCATGTTAATACTCCTTTCAGTTGCATAGTCAACTAATATAAAGCCGGAAGCCAAAGGCTTGCCCCGCTTCATATCCGATTTATATTAATACCCAGTTACAATGCTTGGTTATATACTACTTTGCTCTTTCTATAATTTCAACAAGTCTCCATCTTTTTTCCTTTGATAAAGGTCTTGTTTCCATTACTTTTACTCTATCGCCGATTTTGCACTCATTATTCTCATCATGAGCCTTCAGCTTGTAGGTTCTCTTTACGATTTTTCCATACAAAGGATGCTTAACATTATCTACTACCGCAACGACGATCGTCTTATCCATCTTGTCGCTAACGACCTTGCCGATACGAACTTTTCTTAAATTTCTTTCCACGACGATACTCCTTTCTTGAACCTTAAGTCACACTGTCATGCAACATAGGCCCATTAGTTTTTGGAAGCCCTTGAAAGCTCAGAGATTACTGTCTGAATTCTTGCTATGTTTCTTCTTACTTCCTTGATTCTACTGGTGTTGTCCAGCTGATTGGTAGCATTCTGAAATCTTAGGTTAAAGAGCTCCTTTTTCGCAGCTACTAATTCCTGGTTTAATTCAGTTACAGATTTTGATCTTAACTCTTCAAGATATTTATTAATTTTCACTGTTTTCACCGCCTTCTAATTCTGCACGGGAAACGATTTTACATTTCACCGGAAGTTTGTGAGATGCAAGACGCAATGCTTCTCTAGCAGTTTCCTCAGGAATACCTGCGATTTCAAAAAGCACACGTCCCGGTTTAACAACAGCTACCCAGTACTCAACCGAACCCTTACCGGATCCCATACGGGTCTCAGCAGGCTTTGCTGTAACGGGTTTGTCAGGAAAAATCTTTATATAAACCTTACCGCCACGCTTTGTAAAACGTGTCATAGCAATACGGGCTGCTTCAATCTGGTTGGATTTAATCCAAGCCGGCTCCAAGGCTACGATACCGTACTCGCCCTGGTTGATTGTTGTGCCCCTGCTGGGCTTGCCCCTCATGCTTCCACGAAACTGCTTACGGTGTTTTACTCTCTTAGGCATTAACATTAGTTATCGCTCCCTTCTGCTTTTGCTCCTTTTTCTTTTTTAGGAAGCACCTCACCAAGATAAATCCATACCTTGACACCCAGCTTACCATAGGAGGTGTCGGCTTCTGCAAAGCCATAATCTATATTTGCACGCAGGGTCTGCAACGGTATTGTACCCTCACTGTAGAACTCTGTACGGGCAATTTCAGCACCGCCAAGACGTCCGGACACAGCTGTCTTAATACCCTTGGCTCCGGCCTTCATAGTTCTTGCCATAACAGACTTCATAGCCCTTCTGAAGGAAACACGATTCTCCAGCTGTGAAGCAATATTTTCAGCAACCAGCTGTGCATTGAGATCAGGCTTCTTAACCTCTTTGATTTCAAGATTTACCCTGCTCTTTGTAAGCTTCTGCACTTCATTCTTCAGATTCTCAATTTCAGCGCCTGCTTTACCGATTACTACACCGGGCTTTGCTGTATGGATAATTATTTTAATTCTATCAGATGCTCTCTCAATCTCTATTCTTGCAATTCCTGCGCTATACAGCTTTTCCTTCAGGAACTTTCTTATCTTGTAATCTTCAACAAGATTATCAGCAAAATCGCGTTCGGCATACCATCTGGAATCCCAATCATTAATTATTCCGACTCTTAAGCCATGCGGATTAACCTTTTGTCCCATTATAGCCCTCCTTATCTTTCATTAAGCACTATTGTAATATGGCTTGTTCTTTTTAATATACGGTTAGCTGAGCCACGTGCTCTTGGTCTGATTCTCTTTAATATCGGGCCCTGGTTAGCATAACATTCTTGAATGTAAAGCTTCTCAGTGTCCATATTCTTATATTCAGCATTAGCGATTGCTGATTTTAATAATTTCAATATCACGCTGGACGCATATCTGGGATTGTATGCAAGAATACCGAGCGCAGTCTTAACATCCTTACCGCGAATGGCATCCAACACGAAGCAAGCCTTCTGTACAGATACTCTCGCATAGGATAAAGTTGCTCTTGCTCTATTGTCAACCTGCTCATTTCTCTGTCTCTTTATCTGGGATCTATGACCTTTAGCCATGGATAGAACCTCCTTCCATTACATGTTAGCTTTATTTCTTCGTACCTGTTTTCTTTTCGTCTTTTCCGTGACCTCTATAGGTTCTGGTTGCAACAAACTCACCCAGCTTGTGACCAACCATATCTTCAGTTATATAAACCGGCACATGCTTTCTGCCGTCATGAACTGCGATTGTATGTCCAACCATCTGCGGGAAAATTGTAGAGCGGCGTGACCAGGTTTTGATAACTGTTTTCTCGCCTGCAGCATTCAGCGCATCTATCTTTTTCAATAAATGCTCATCAGCAAATGGTCCCTTTTTTAGTGAACGAGCCATGTATTCTAACCTCCTTAGAATTCTTAAAAATTAATTGGCTTTTAGATTTATTTTACTACGCTACCGCTTCTTCTTCTGATGATAAGCTTATTGGAAGCCTTATTCTTCTTTCTTGTCTTAAGACCAAGAGCCGGCTTACCCCAAGGAGTACAAGGACCGGGACGACCGATACCTGTCTTACCTTCACCACCACCATGAGGATGGTCAACCGGGTTCATAACAGAACCACGAACTGTGGGCCTGAATCCCATGTGACGCTTGCGTCCCGCCTTACCTACATTAATAAGCTCATGGTCAATATTGCCAACCTGACCAACTGTTGCTCTGCAGTTTATCGGAACCATTCTCATCTCACCGCTTGGAAGACGAAGTGTTGCATACTTGCCTTCCTTAGCCATCAGCTGAGCTGAATTGCCTGCAGCACGAACCAGCTGTCCTCCCTTACCGGGATATAATTCAATGTTGTGAACCTCGGTACCTACCGGAATATTTGCAAGCGGCAAGCAATTTCCAACCTTAACTTCCGCATTTTCACCGTTCATCAAAACATCGCCGACCTTCAGACCATAGGGCGCGATAATATAGGACTTCTCACCGTCGGCATATTTAATCAATGCTATATTAGCTGTTCTGTTAGGATCATACTCTATAGTGGCAACCGTTGCCGGAATACCGTCTTTTCTTCTCTTGAAATCTATAATTCTATATTTCCTTCTAGCGCCACCGCCGCGATGTCTTACAGTGATCTTACCCTGATTGTTACGACCTGCCTTCTTCTTCAAAGGAGCAAGCAAGGATTTCTCAGGTTTATTAGTGGTAATCTCTGCAAAATCAGAAACGGTCATGTGTCTTCTGGAAGGTGTATATGGGTTATATGCTTTAATTCCCATGATTTGCACTCCTTTCAACTCGTAAGCTTGGATAGCGCCCCGCGAGATTACACCTTATAAATCCTGCTGCATAATCTCAGCTTCGCGCCTCCTTTTACTATCTCAAATTATAGTCCTGAGAAAATCTCAATCTCAGCGCTGTCATCTGTTAACTGTACAATCGCCTTCTTAACCTTGGAGGATCTGCCTTCTACCAGCTTACCGCCACTGCTGCGTCTGCGTACCTTACCGTCCTGGTTAATTGTGTTTACCTTAGCAACCTTAACGCCGCTGAACATCTTTTCAACAGCTTCCTTAATCTGATTCTTTGTAGCCTCCGGATGAACACTGAATGTGTACTTCTTATCAGCCAGAGTATTCATACTTTTCTCGGTTATGATAGGCTTAATGATTACATCATAATATTTCAAATCTGCCATTATGCGTACACCTCCTCGATCTGAGCAACGGCATCCTTTGTTAATACCATGGCATCATACTTCAAAATGTCGTATACATTAATGGAGTTTGCCAAAATCGTTCTAACCTTCGGGAGGTTTCTGGCAGAAAGCTCAACATTCTCATTCTTCTTGTCAAGAACGATTAATGCCTTTTTGAGATTCAGATTATCCAGAACCGCCTTCATCTTCTTGGTCTTAATTTCATCAAGTGTCAGATTGTCTATAACATAGAACTTTGACTCGTTAACTCTTGATGTTAAGGCCGACTTAATAGCAAGTGCCTTTTCCTTCTTGTTCATCTTGAAGGAATAATCTCTTGGCTTCGGTGCAAATACAACACCGCCGCCCTTCCATTGAGGAGCTCTGATTGAACCCTGTCTTGCGTGACCGGTTCCCTTCTGTCTCCAGGGCTTTCTTCCGCCACCACTTACTTCTGCACGTGTTTTTGCGCTTTGTGTTCCCTGGCGTTTATTAGCCAGCTGCTGTACTACAGCCATGTGTACCAAATGCTCATTTATCTCCACTCCGAAGACAGCGTCATTCAACTCCATAGTGCCTACCTGCTTGCCTTCGATATTATAAACTGCTACGTTTGCCATTTATGCTTCCTCCTTTCCTAAAGCTTCTAGTTCGCCTTCTTGACTGTTTCTTTCAGCATAACCAAGGACTTCTTTGCTCCGGGTACCGCACCCTTAACAAGTATAAGGTTCTTTTCAGCATCTACCCTGACTACCTCGAGATTCTGAACTGTAGCCCTTACAGCTCCCATATGTCCTGGCATATGCTTGCCGGGGAATACACGGCCGGGAGTTGTTGCGGCACCGTTGGAACCTGCATGTCTGTGGTACTTGGAACCATGCTTCATAGGTCCTCTTGCCAGATTATGCCTCTTAATTGCTCCCTGGAAACCTTTACCCTTAGTCTTACCGATTGCATCAACTCTGTCGCCTTCTGCGAAGATATCGGCCTTGATTTCCTGGCCAACCTTGTATTCAGAAGCATTTTCCAAACGGAACTCTCTGAGATATCTTTTAACGGCAACACCTGCTTTTGCAAAGTGACCCTTTCTAGGCTTGTTAACAAGACTTTCCCTAATGTCGCCAAAAGCAACCTGTATTGCATCATAGCCATCGTTTTCCTTGGTTTTTACCTGGGTAACATAAACCGGACCTGCCTGCAATACTGTTACCGGAATTAACTCACCGTTCTTGCCGAAAACCTGAGTCATACCGATCTTGGTAGTTAAAATCGCTTTCTTCATTATTTATTACCTCCTGTTTAATCTACAGCGGATCATGCCATGCGCGATAGGCACCCTTCCTTACGCGGGTTTTGCATGAGCTTTTTGCCGGCAGCCTGTTTTCGACATCTTACTGCCTGCAGCTTACTTTGCCTGCGTATCGCGAGGCCGCGCACCTTCTGCATGATCATCCTAGATGGTTAAATACATTGCATATATTAACCCTAAGGATTATTAACTTTAAACTTCCTGCTTTTTTGTGATTTTATTTTTACTTTGTCTTCATCTTTATATCGATGAATACGCCTGCAGGCATCTCAAGCCTGGATAAAGCATCAACCGTCTTCTGTGTAGGAGCAATGATGTCAATCAATCTCTTGTGTGTTCTCTGCTCAAACTGTTCTCTGGAATCCTTATACTTGTGAACAGCTCTCAGGATAGTGATGATCTCCTTCTTTGTAGGCAACGGAACCGGTCCGCTCACCTTGGAGCCTGTCTTCTTCACAGTTTCGATTATCTTGCTTGCAGATTGATCAACCAGATGATGATCGTATGCCTTTAATGTGATTCTCATTATTTGCTGATTTGCCATAAAAAAAAGCCGCCTCCTTTTCGCACTTAATTACAGTACGACAAGCGGTGACTGTACACTCGTCCGTGTGTATCCTCGTATCCCCTACGAATAATCCGGGCAAGCCGGATTAGACAGAAAAACTTATACGGATCCTGTTATGATATTTCTCACACGTTTTATCTGCCAAATGCAGAAGATTATATTGTACAGTGACTTGTCGCCAGTTTTCATAACTTGACCTTCGCTCCACGGAAATACCTGCCTCAAAGGGCAGCAACCTCACGCTTCAACGCTATCAATGTCACAACATCAGTTATTATAACACCATGAATAATACTTGGCAAGCATTTTTTTAAGTATTTTACTAATTTTTTTCTTGATTTTATATGAAAAGCTATATTTCACCCCCTGCCTCTTCAGTATCGGCAAAAGGCAGCAAAATTGTGTGTCATTTTAAATCAGCTGTTTTTTCTTTATGCTTTTTATAAAATATTTATAATTGAATTTTTTATCATTTTTGAGTTTTTTATACCTGATTAGTTTTTTTTGCAGCTGAGCAGACTGCAAAGCCTCTTATCTCAGCATTCCCAACGGCCTGATGCTCCGCACGGCAGCACAAGAGCACTGGACGTCACCGGCAGCCCTATTTCATCGGATACCACCCGGCCTCCATACCTTGGCAGCAATACATAGGACAGCATATAAGTAAGTACTGCAGGCTGCAGTCCTGTGGTATAGGAATTTATAAGAAAGAATAGGGGTTCATCCGACAAGACCTGTGAACACAGCTTAATAAAGGGGAATATATTATCCTCTATCTTCCAAATCTCCCCCTTAGGCCCCCGGCCATATGACGGAGGGTCCATAATTACCGCATCATATTTATTGCCCCTGCGTATTTCCCGTTCAACAAACTTGATGCAGTCATCCACTATATAACGGATTGGTGCATCGCCCAGTCCCGAACTGACCGCATTCAGCTTGGCCCAGGTAACCATTCCCTTGGAGGCATCCACATGGGTAACCGCGGCTCCCGCTTTAGCAGCGGCAAGAGTCGCGCCTCCGGTATATGCAAACAAATTAAGGACCTTAATCGGCCTTCCTGCATTTTTTATTTTGTCGGAAAACCAATCCCAGTTAACGGCCTGCTCAGGAAAAAGGCCGGTGTGCTTAAAGCTGAAGGGCTGTAAATTAAAGGTCAGCTCCCTGTATTTTATAGTCCATTTATCAGGCAAATCAAAAAACTCCCATTCGCCCCCGCCCTTTTTACTTCTGTGATAATGGGCATTCGGGCTTTTCCATCCCTTATGCTTTTTTTCAGTATCCCATATAACCTGGGGGTCTGGCCTGATCAGCAGATATTTTCCCCAGCGCTCAAGCTTTTCGCCGGCTGATGTGTCCAGCAGCTCATAATCCTTCCATTTATCAGCAATCCACATATAGAACCTTACCTTTCTTCACTGTTGTATACTTATTCAAGATAATGTATATATTTCCTTCATACTGCTGCTTGCCTTGCATTTGCATTAACTGTTGTGCATCTAGCTGGCTTTTGCCCGCCAAAATATCTTCCTAATTATAAACCAGTCATAATATATTTACAAGCCGATAACCAGCGCTTTTTACGCATTTTGTGCAGCTTTGCGCAATAGCCTTGAAGTGAAATTTGCCGCTATTTTTATTACTGTAATATTATTTGCTTAATCAATCATATATTAATAAACATGTATCATTAATATTTAGCTAAATCCACATTTAACCAATCTTAAGGATTCTAATAATTAATTAACTTGACTATACTGGTCTATAATAATAAACTTAACTTGTAAGTTTATTCATAGTATTGGAACAAGCACCCTGCTTATACCGTCAGGCGACAAATTTTATTTAAGATTTTTTAGTTATTTTCAAAATATTTTTATCTAACGGAGGGATAGGAAATGGGAATTTTATCGAGATTTAAGGACATTATGGCCAGCAACATCAACGCATTACTGGATAAGGCAGAGGATCCGGAGAAAATGATCGATCAATGCATCAGAAATCTCAATTCAGACCTTGGAAAGGTTAAGTCGGAGACAGCAGCTATCATGGCTGAAGAGCAAAGGGCAAAAAGGGCACTGGATGAGTGCAATGCGGAAATCGCAAAGATGCAGCAATATGCCATTAAGGCTCTGGAAGCCAATAACGAAGCAGACGCAAGAAAGTTTTTGGAGCAAAAGGCTGTACTTAGCGCCAAGCTTCCCGGACTTCAGGAAGCCTACACCCTTGCCAGCAACAATGCGGCTCAAATGCGCCAGATGCATGATAAGCTTGTCAATGACATAAATGAGCTGGAAGCCCGCAGGGATATGATAAAGGGCAAGCTGGCGGTAGCAAAAACCCAGGAGCGTATCAACAAGATGACCTCCTCAGTTGCAAGCGCCAACAATTCCATTGCCAGCTTCAAGAAATACGAGGAAATGGCAGACAAGGCTCTTGACAAGGCAAATGCTATGGCTCAGCTCAACAGCTCAACCCCCGATCAGACCATCGAGGAATTAACCAGGAAATACGCATCCGATATTAATGTAGATGACGAACTGGCGGCATTAAAGGCCAGTCTGGGGCTGGAAAAATAGCCAAAACCCATAGCGGCTTTATCCGGCAGGCTTAAAATGAAGCAGGCATCAGTAATCCGGGAGGAGAGCTCCTTTTATTCATAAGGGGCAATCCTCCCATAGAGCTTTACTTGTAAGGAGGGTTGGCATGTCCAATGTAGTACATTATAAATGCCCCAATTGCGGGGCTGATATGGCTTTTGACAGCATATCGGGTATGCTGCGCTGCGACAGCTGCGGCAGAAGAGACAACATAGAGCACATGGCAGGAATGAAGGACTTACCCCGTGATGCTGAAATTAAATATGAGATGAGCGATGAGGATATGCAGGCAGCCAACTCGGCTTTTGTCAAAGATTATGCCGATCCGTCCGCTACGGATGAACCAGGCTATGATCATACATTTGGCGATAACGAAGCCCATGAATATCATTGCAACAACTGTGGAGCCGTTTTAATTACAGATATCAATACCGCTGCCACCAGCTGCAGCTTCTGTGGGGCAGGTGTGGTTTTGGCGGATCGTCTGAGCGGAATATTGGCTCCCTCCAAGGTAATACCCTTTTCCATAAGCAAAGAGCAGGCGCAGGAGGCATTTAAAAAATGGTGCCGCAGAGGCCTTCTTACCCCAGGTGACTTCATGACCGCCGATCGTATCAAAAATATTACCGGTATGTATGTTCCGTTCTGGCTCTACGATTTGAACGGTCGGGGAGAGCTGGAAGCTACCTGCACCAGGGTGCGCAGCTATACAAGAGGCGACTGGATATACACAGAAACCAAATACTATCATGTATATCGCAAGGTGGATCTGAACTATCTTCGGGTGCCCTGTGACGCCTCCAGGAAAATGGATGACAAAATGATGGATAAGCTGGAGCCTTACAGGTATGAAAATTTAAAGGACTTCAAGATGCCTTATCTTGTCGGCTTTATTGCCGAGAAATATGATTATACCGATAATGAATTGCTTCCCAGAGTCAAGGAAAGGGTCGGCTCCTATGTTGATTCCTATCTTCGTTCCACAATAAACGGCTATTCTTCGGTACATATAAACCGTAAAAACATAAATGTCATTAAGAAAAAGGCAGACTACGCCCTGATGCCGGTCTGGATGGTATGCTATGACTATAGGCAGACGGAGCATATTTTCCTGATGAACGGCCAAACCGGCAAAATAATCGGAAAGCCTCCCCTCAGCAAAGCTAAAATTGCCATGTGGTTTACAGCTATAACAACCGGCAGCTTTATTATAATGCAGCTTATCAGCAGATTGTTGGGGGGTGCCCTCCTGTGAAAAATCGGAAACTTAATCCGTCCAGCCACAGCTTGCTGCCGGGACTAATCCTGACGGCTCTGATTGTGGTCCTTGCCGCCATAATCCCTGCTGCCGTTTACGCGGCACAGGATGACGGCAAACAGCATGTATATGATATGGCCGGTTTATTCTCGGAAACAGAGCTTGAAGGACTTGAGGAAAAATGCATAAGCTGCTGGGAAGATGCAAGTGTTGAAATAATAATCCTAACCCACAATGACCCGGGGGCAATTTATGCAGAGGATTATATCGAGGATTTTGAGGATCAGCTGCCTGCCGGCGACAGGGTATATCTCCTTATAGATATGTATAACCGGGATGTGTTTATAGAAGGATACGGCAAGGCTGAAACATATGTAAATTCCAAAAGGATCGACAAGATTCTTGACAAAATTGTACCGGATTTGACCGACGGCAACTACTTTGATGCCTGTCTTACCTTTATAGAGATGGCTGCTTCATATATGAAAGATGGCTCGGAGCTTAATTATGACCATAAATATAATATCCCTCCCCAGTCCTCAGCACCAAAAAAGCCATACTATGATGAGACATGGCCATCAGGCAAATATTCGCAAGGTACAACTCGTACCGCAATTATGATTTTTTCCAACGTCTGGGTTCAGCTTTTTATATCCATAATAATCGGAGCAACAGCTGTAGCTGTCATGGCATATAATTCAGGCGGAAAAATGACTGCCGGCAGCAGCAATTACTTGGATCATGCAAGCTCAGGATTAATAGGCCGCAGGGATGATTATATCCGTACTACGGTCACCAAGGTAAGAAGGCCCAGAAACGACAGTAACAACACCAAAAGCAGCCATGCCAGAGGCGGCTTTAATTCAAGCGGTTTTCGAGGAGGAGTATCTTCCGGCGGACGCTCACACAGCTCCGGGGGACGTAAATTTTAAACCAGCTCCTACAGAAACACCGGCTAATACAGATAACAGGAGGAAGAAAAATGGGTATATTTTCAAAGCAGTTTGCCAATGTAGTAGAATGGCAGGAATTCCGCGACGATATGGTTTTTTACAAATGGAGCAATGATGAAATAAAAAAAGGAAGCCGTTTAATCATTCGTCCGGGTCAGGACGCGGTGTTTTTATATAACGGCAAAATTGAAGGTATATTCAAGGACGAAGGAGATTATGATATAGAATCACAGATTATTCCTTTCCTGTCCACTCTAAAGGGCTTTAAATTCGGTTTTAAAACCGGAATGCGGGCTGAGGTGCTGTTCATCAATACCAAGGAATTCATAGTCAAATGGGGTACCCAAAATCCTATCAACATCCCTGCTCCCCAGCTTCCCGGTGGAATACCGATTAGGGCCAACGGAACCTTCACCTTTAAGGTAGGTGATTATGTAAAGCTTATTGATAAAATAGCAGGCATCAGACAGGCTTATTATACTGAGGATGTAAGACTTCGCATCGTAGCTGTCCTGGACCAGCTCCTGATGAAATGGATCAGTAAGGAAGGCAGGGACATATTCAATCTTCAGGCCAACTCCTTCGATATAGCCGCCGGTATCCGTTCCGATCTGGATATGCAGCTGTTTGAGACAGGCTTGAATATTACCGGCTTTAATATCATGAGCTTTACCTATCCTCCTGAAATCCAGGCCATGATTAACAAGAATGCTTCCTTCAGCATGATTGGCGACATGAACCGCTATCAGCAGGCCTCCATGACTGAGGGCATATCATCAGGCAAGGTTCGCGGCGGCGGTACGGCATCGGATATGGCAGGTATGATACTGGGCATGAATATGGCCAATCAGATGCTACAGAATATCAACCAGGCAAACAAGCAGGATGCGCTGAATGCGCAGCCCCAGGCAGGCCAGGGACAAACAGAAGGCAAAAAGAAGCCCAATTACTGTCCCAACTGTGGCAGCAAAGCGTCGGAAGGCAATTTCTGCACAAATTGCGGCCAGAAGCTGATATAAAAATAATATTACCGTTTTCTTATATTGCCGATTATTGTTTAGTTGGCTGACTAATTATCAATCCCCTGTACTGAAGTCGCAAGCAGCTTTAAAGCTGTTGCAGAATCAAAGCTTGCATAATCAAAGCTTATATGCAATCAGCCCAAAGCCTGCCCGGCTTAAAGCACAGGGGATTTTCGTGTTTTCGCATATCTTCGTGTATCTTCGTATATGAGGCCTGAATATATGCTTTAAAGCTTTATTTTTTAAAAAGCTTATGTCTACTCTAACAGCTTTAGCTTACCTTAAAAGCATCATCATTCATTAATTTATTGAGCCTATTCTCAGCATCCTGCATGCTGCTTCCCTTAACTCCAAAATAATACTTAAGCTTGGGCTCGGTACCGGAAGGCCTTATAGCGCACCAGGCATTATCATTAAGCTCAAAATAAAGTACGTCAGACACAGGCAGTCCTGTAGGAGCCTGCTCTCCGCTGGACAGGTCGGTAATTGTGCCTTTCAGATAGTCCCTGACCTTCAGCACCTGATAATCACCAACTGATTTGGGAGGATTGCTTCTGTAGCCTGCCATAAGCTCCTTGATTTTTTGCATACCCTCAAGTCCCTTAAGGGTTACTGACACAAGGTTTTCCTTGAAATATCCGTATTTTTCGTACAGCCTGTTCATCTGCTCATACAGGGTCAGCCCCTGATCTTTATAGTATGCTGCCGCCTCACACAGGCACATAACCGCTGCTACCCCGTCCTTATCCCTGGCATGTGTTCCTACAAGACAGCCATAGCTCTCCTCATAGCCAAAGACATATTCATATGAACCTGTCTGCTCAAAAAGCTTTATCTGCTCCCCGATATATTTAAAGCCTGTCAGAACCTCTATCAGCTTTGCTCCATAATTTTTTGCTATCAGATCCGTCATATTTCCGCTGACTATGGTTTTAATCAAGGCAGCATTTTTAGGAAGAATACCCTTTGCGGCCTTTTGTGAAAATTCATATTCGGCCAGTAAGGCTCCGGTCATATTGCCGTTAAAGAGAACGTAGCTGCCTTTGTCATCCTTAACCATTATACCCAGTCGATCCGCATCCGGGTCGGTAGCCAGTATCAGGTCCGCGTCCACTCTTTTAGCAAGCTCAATAGCCAGGGCAAAGGCCTTGGGGTCCTCAGGATTAGGATAGCTGACGGTTGAAAAATTCGAATCGGGCTGCTCCTGCTGGGGAACCACATATACATTTTCAAATCCAAGCTCATTAAGAATCCTTCTGGCAGGCACATTTCCGGTTCCATGCAGGGGGGTATAGACTATCCTGAGCTTTTTTCCCTCATCAGAAACAGGATTTAACACCAGCTTTTTAAGCTCGGCTATATATTTATCATCTATCTCCTGCCCTATGATTGTTAGCAGGCCATTTTCCTGTGCAGCCTCCCTGCTGATGGTCTTTACAGCTGAAAAATCCTTTATTGAATTAACCTCATTAATAATTTCCTCATCTCTCGGATGGGTGATCTGGGCACCATCCTCCCAATACACCTTATATCCGTTGTATTCCGGGGGATTATGGCTGGCTGTAATAACAATTCCCGCAATGCAGCCCAGTTCCCTTACAGCAAAGGAAAGCTCAGGCGTAGGCCGCAAAGACTCGAATAAATAGGCGTGTATTCCGTTTGCAGCCAGGCACAGGGCAGACTCAAGCGCAAATTCCTTCGAATATCTTCTTGAATCGTAAGCAATAACACAGCCCCTTTTCTCACCTGCATGCTTCTTTATGATATTTGCAAGTCCCTGTGTTGCTCTTCTGACGGTGTATATATTCATCCGGTTTACACCGGCACCGAGTATCCCCCTCAAACCGCCTGTACCAAACTCAAGATCCTTAAAAAATCTCTCCTTTATCTCATCATCATTATCCCTGATAGCGGCCAGCTCCGCTTTGGTTGCTTCATCAAAGTATGGATTTGACAACCATTCTTCATACTTTTTTATATACTCCATGCTCAAAATATCATCCCTTCCCACCAAAAGATTATCATCGGTCTCATAAGCAAACAAAATTTATCCTGTGCCTCAGCCATTATTTCATATCTCAGGACTCATTTTATATCTCTGGCTTTTTTTGCACTATATAAAATAATACATTTCTTTACTCTTAAAATCAACCATTCTTTAGCAGTTTGTTAAAAATTTATAGCTAATTAATGTCATCAGGATCTGTTTTCTTTGCCAACGCTGTGACGCAAAAGCAGGAGACTATATCAATATCGTAATATAGTCTCCTGCGAAATTCATAATTGATTTGCTATTATACCCATCTTTATCTGTAGCTTGATCAGACTCCGTCGCTGTAGTCATCCTCAACTATTCCCTTGAGATTGAATTCAGCCTCTGTCCAATCACCGTCATTATGGGAATTCTCTCCATAACCGACATGGGCATCGTCCACTCCGGGTATGGCATCCTCACGCCCGAGATCATCATCCTTCTTAGAGTACTTATCCTCATCGTAGACTACTTCAGCAATTCCATCCTCTGCGCCGGAATCATCCTCTTCTGATGCAGCATCTGTCCCATTAAAGCTGTCCTCAGAATAGGTGAAGCTGTTATAATCATCGGAATAATCGATATCTCCATCCAACTCCTCTGAAAGCATGATCTCATCCGGGGTATCTGTATCAAGCTTAACCGAACGATATTTCTTCATACCTGTACCTGCAGGTATCAGCTTACCGATAATAACATTTTCCTTAAGTCCGATTAACGGATCTACCTTACCCTTTATGGCAGCCTCGGTCAATACCTTTGTTGTCTCCTGGAAGGAAGCTGCCGACAGGAAGGAGTTGGTGGCAAGGGATGCCTTGGTAATACCCAGCATTACCTGCTTGCCCTCTGCAGGCTCTAAGCCCTGTTCAATTATCTTCTTGTTCTCTTCTTCAAACTCCTGAAGATCCACGAGAGTTCCAGGCAGGAAGCGAGTATCACCGTTGGATTCGATACGAACCTTCTTAAGCATCTGACGTACGATTACCTCGATATGCTTATCGTTAATCTCAACACCCTGCAGGCGATATACTCTCTGAACCTCCTGTATCATATAATCCTGAACGGCTCTGATACCTTTAATCTTCAGGATATCATGCGGGTTGACGCTACCTTCTGTCAGCTCGTCGCCGGCCTGGATTACATCACCCTCGTTAACCTTGATTCTGGAACCATAAGGAATCAGGTATGTCTTTGATTCCATAGTCTCATTGTTGGTTACTATAACCTCGCGCTTCTTCTTGGTATCCTTAATGCTTACTACGCCGCCAAACTCGGCGATAATAGCAAGGCCCTTAGGCTTTCTGGCTTCGAAAAGCTCTTCAACACGAGGAAGACCCTGGGTAATATCGTCTCCCGCAACACCACCGGTATGGAAGGTACGCATTGTAAGCTGTGTACCGGGCTCACCGATGGACTGGGCGGCAATAATACCAACAGCTTCACCAACCTGTACCGCTTCACCTGTCGCCATATTGGCACCGTAGCATTTTGCACATACACCGATACGGGACTTACAGGTAAGGACGGTACGTATCTTTACCTTTTCATATCCGCATTCGATTATCTTTGCAGCGCGCTTAGGTGTAATCATATGGTTGGCTTTTACTATGATATTGCCCTCATTGTCCAATATATCCTCGCAGGCAAATCTGCCTGTAATTCTTTCTTCAAGGCTTTCAATAACTTCCTTGCCGTCCGTGAATGCTTTAACCCACATTCCCGGAATCTCGTCAGCGCCCTCGGCACAGTCGGCCTCACGAATAATCAGATCCTGGGCTACGTCAACCAGACGACGGGTGAGGTAACCGGAGTCTGCTGTACGAAGAGCCGTATCCGACAGACCTTTACGGGCACCATGCGCTGAAATGAAGTATTCCAGAACGTCCAGACCCTCACGCAGATTAGACTTGATAGGCAGCTCGATTGTACGGCCTGATGTATCGGCCATCAAACCACGCATACCTGCCAGCTGCTTAATCTGCTTGTCGGAACCACGGGCACCCGAGTCGGACATCATCTTAATACTGTTAAATCTGTCAAGACCGTTAAGAAGAGTCTCGGTAAGGATTTTGTCTGCTTCCTTCCAGGTCTCTATAACAGTATTGTATCTTTCCTCCTCAGTCATTCTGCCTCGTCTGTATTCCTTCTGGATTCTTTCGATTGTAGCTTCAGCTTCGGCTATAATCTGCTTCTTCTCCTCAGGAACCTTCATATCTGATATAGAAACAGTCATGGCAGCCTGGGTCGCATACTTGTAACCAAGAGCCTTTATAGCGTCAAGTATCTCGGCTGTCTTGGTTGCCCCATGAATGTTAATGCATTTTTCAAGGATAGGCTTTAACTGCTTCTTACCAACAAGGAAGTCAACCTCAAGCTTTAAGAAGTTCTCATCCTTGCTGCGATCTACAAAACCAAGATCCTGCGGTATTATTTCATTAAATATGAAACGTCCGAGGGTTGATTCAATGGTTCTGTATTCGAGCTTACCATCCTTGTTAATGCCTGATCTTCTTACCCTGATATATTCATGAAGTGTTATAATTTTATTTTCATAGGCCAAAATAGCCTCATTTACATTCTTAAAGTAATGAACCACACCGTTTTCATTCGGTTTGTCTATGGTCAGGTAATAGATACCCAAAACCATATCCTGTGACGGAACCGTAACAGGAGCGCCATCGGAAGGCTTCAGCAGGTTGTTGGGAGACAGCAAAAGGAATCTGCATTCTGCCTGGGCTTCAACACTCAGAGGCAAATGCACAGCCATCTGGTCGCCGTCGAAGTCGGCATTATAGGCTGTACATACCAGAGGATGCAGCTTGATTGCCTTACCTTCAACAAGCACCGGCTCGAATGCCTGGATACCGAGTCTGTGCAGGGTTGGTGCCCGGTTCAGCATTACAGGATGCTCCTTGATAACCTCCTCAAGTACATCCCATACCTCAGGTTGAAGTCTCTCAACCATCTTCTTGGCTGATTTAATATTATGGGCAGTACCTCTGGCCACCAGCTCCTTCATAACGAAGGGCTTGAAAAGCTCGATAGCCATTTCCTTTGGCAGACCGCATTGATACAGCTTGAGTTCAGGACCTACAACTATAACGGAACGGCCTGAATAGTCAACACGCTTACCAAGCAGATTTTGACGGAAACGGCCTTGCTTACCCTTAAGCATGTCAGAAAGGGATTTAAGGGCACGGTTGCCTGGACCGGTTACCGGTCTGCCTCTTCTGCCATTATCTATAAGGGCGTCCACCGCCTCCTGAAGCATTCTCTTCTCATTGCGGACGATGATGTCAGGAGCGCCCAGCTCTAAAAGTCTCTTTAAACGATTGTTACGATTGATAATTCTTCTGTACAAATCATTCATGTCGGAGGTAGCAAAGCGTCCGCCATCCAATTGCACCATAGGGCGCAAATCCGGAGGAATAACCGGTATTACGGTTAAAATCATCCACTCCGGCCTGTTGCCGGATTCACGGAAGGCCTCTATTACTTCCAGACGCTTGATTATTCTGGCCCGCTTCTGTCCAGTGGAATCCTTCAGGGCTTTCTTTAATTCCCTGGATTCCTTATCAAGATCAATCGCCTTCAAAAGCTCCTGGATAGCCTCTGCTCCCATACCGACACGGAAGCTGCCCTCTCCGTATTTTTCAATTGCTTCCTGCTTTTCCTTTTCATTTAATATCTGCTTATACTGCAGGTCGGTATTGCCCTTATCCAATACTATATAAGCAGCAAAATACAATACCTTTTCCAATGCCCTGGGGGACAGATCCAGTATAAGCCCCATACGGCTTGGTATTCCTTTGAAATACCAGATATGGGACACGGGTGCCGCCAGCTCTATATGACCCATTCTTTCACGACGTACACTGGCCTTGGTAACCTCTACACCGCATCTGTCGCATACTACGCCCTTGTATCTTATCTTTTTATATTTACCGCAGTGGCATTCCCAGTCCTTGCTTGGACCAAATATCCTTTCACAGAAAAGGCCATCCTTTTCCGGCTTAAGGGTTCTATAATTTATAGTTTCAGGTTTTTTAACCTCGCCTTTGGACCATTCTCTGATTTTCTCAGGTGAAGCTAAACCAATTTTTATTGCATCATAGGTTATCTCATTGCTCATAAATTCAGACATCCCTTTGGCTCTCCCTTCGATATTCATAATTACAGACTCCGGTCTGTAATTTTACAGACATTTGCTCTGTAATTTCAGACATTCTGACCTGCCTGCCATAATATTATTTACTAAGGCCTGGCTCGGATTTATCAGAAGTCGTCATCATCTGCATCATCGAATATATCATCCTCCAACAGCAGATCCTCCGGCTCATCCAAATCATCCGCGTCATCTGATTCATCCTCATAGATATCGAATACATCAGCTTCAATATCATCCACGTTGCCACGACTGAAACCGGCTTCCTCATAGCCCTCGTCATATCTGAAGCTGTTGTCTCCTTCGATCAATGGAGTAAGATCAGAATCGCCGTAGTCAACACTTTCAGTCATCTTAATCTCCTGACCGTTCTCATCAAGAACAGTTACATCCAGCGCCAGTGACTGAAGCTCCTTGAGCAATACCTTGAAGGATTCAGGAATTCCGGGCTCAGAGATGTTCTCGCCTTTGATAATGGCCTCGTAGGTCTTTACACGGCCTGTTACATCGTCGGACTTCACTGTCAGGATTTCCTGCAGGATATAAGCCGCACCATAAGCCTCAAGCGCCCAAACCTCCATTTCACCGAATCTTTGACCACCGAATTGAGCTTTACCACCTAAAGGCTGCTGGGTTACCAGTGAATAAGGACCGGTTGAACGGGCGTGGATCTTGTCATCAACCAGATGATGGAGCTTCAGATAATGCATGAAACCGACAGTTACAGGATTATCAAAGTATTCGCCGGTTCTGCCGTCCCTCAGCAGAATCTTTCCATCCCGGTTAATCTGAACCCCTTTCCATTCTTCCTTGTTTTCCTGATGAGTCTTCAGGTATTCCAGAAGCTCAGGATCTATTTTATCTTTATATTTTGCCTCAAATTCATCCCACTCAAGATTTGCGTAATCATTAGCCATCTCCAGGGTGTCCATGATGTCTTCCTCATTAGCGCCGTCGAATACCGGTGACGCTATATTTATACCAAGCACTTTGGCAGCCAGTGACAAGTGTATTTCAAGCACCTGACCTATATTCATACGGGAAGGAACGCCCAGAGGATTCAATACAATGTCAAGCGGCCTTCCATTTGGAAGGAAAGGCATATCCTCTACCGGCAATACACGGGATACAACACCCTTGTTACCGTGACGACCCGCCATCTTGTCACCAACCTGGATTTTTCTCTTCTGTGCAATATATACTCTTACGGTTTCATTTACACCGGGTGAAAGCTCATCACCGTTATCCCTGGTGAATACCTTGGCATCAACAACAATACCGTATTCTCCATGAGGAACACGAAGTGACGTATCTCTTACCTCACGTGCCTTTTCACCAAAGATTGCTCTAAGGAGTCTTTCTTCTGCAGTCAGCTCAGTTTCTCCCTTAGGAGTAACCTTGCCCACCAGGATGTCTCCGGCCCGAACCTCGGCGCCGATACGGATGATACCCCGCTCGTCAAGATCCTTTAAGGCCTCTTCACCGACACCGGGTACATCCCTTGTAATTTCCTCAGGGCCAAGCTTGGTATCCCTGGCCTCCGCCTCATATTCTTCTATATGAATGGAGGTATATATATCCTCCTGTACAAGGCGCTCACTAATCAATACGGCGTCCTCATAGTTGTAGCCTTCCCAGGTCATGAAGCCAATCAACGGGTTCTTGCCGAGAGCCAGCTCACCGTTGCAGGTGGAAGGGCCGTCTGCGATAACCTGGCCTGCTTTAATTCTGTCACCCTTTGATACTATAGGCCTCTGGTTGATACAGGTTCCCTGATTGCTCTTTGCAAACTTAATCAGGCGATAAGTGCTCTTAGTATTATCATCATTTCTGACAATTATTTCTTTAGCCGTTACCCTTTCAACCACGCCATCCTTTTTGGCCAGTACGCATACTCCCGAGTCAATAGCCGCCTTTGCTTCAATACCCGTTCCTACAACCGGTGCCTCGGTAACCAAAAGCGGCACGGCCTGACGCTGCATGTTGGCACCCATAAGGGCACGGTTAGCATCGTCATTTTCAAGGAATGGAATTAAAGCTGTAGCTACTGAGAATACCATCTTAGGCGAAACATCCATGAAGTCAATCTTATGCTTCTCATACTGGCTTGTCTCGTCCTTATAACGGCCTGAAACCGTATTGTTTACAAAATATCCGTTTTCATCAAGCTCCTCGTTAGCCTGTGCAACCACATATTTATCCTCTTCATCCGCGGTCATGTATACTACCTGATCGGTTACTCTCGGATTCATAGGATCAGACTTGTCACACACACGATAGGGAGCCTCTATAAAGCCATATTCATTAATTCTTGCATAGGTAGCAAGAGAGTTGATCAAACCGATGTTGGGACCTTCAGGTGTTTCTATCGGACACATTCTTCCATAATGGGAGTAATGAACGTCACGCACCTCAAAGCCTGCACGATCACGTGACAAGCCACCAGGTCCAAGTGCGGAAAGACGCCTCTTATGGGTCAATTCGCCCAAAGGATTATGCTGATCCATAAACTGCGACAGCTGGGAGCTTCCGAAGAATTCCTTTACAGCAGCAGTTACCGGCTTAATATTAATCAAGGACTGCGGGCTGATACCCTCCTGATCCTGAGTTGTCATTCTCTCCCTGACAACACGCTCCATTCTGGAAAGTCCTATCCGGTACTGGTTCTGCAAAAGCTCACCAACAGCCCTTATTCTTCTGTTGCCCAGATGATCAATATCATCCTCGTTGCCTATACCATACTCCAGATGAATATTGTAGTTGATGGAAGCAATAATATCATCCTTGGTAATATGCTTAGGCACCAACTCGTTGACATTTTTCCTTAAAGCTTCCTTAATATCTTCAATATTAGAATTCTCGGCAAGGATCTTCTTAAGAACAGGATAATAAACCAGCTCCGAGATTCCAACTTCCTTTCCATCTATATCAACATAATATGACAGATCAACCATCATATTGGAGATTACCTTGACATTGCGGTCCTCCGCTTGTACAACAACAGAGTGTACTGCAGCATTCTGAATCTGTCTTGCCAGCTCATCTGTAACCCTTGTTCCTGCCTTGGCCAACAATTCGCCGGTGTTTTTGTCAACAACATCCTCGGCAAGGACAAAGCCGACGATTCTGTTGCGGAAATGCAGCTTCTTATTGAACTTATATCTTCCTACCTTTGCAAGATCATATCTGCGGGCATCAAAAAACATGCTGTGAAGAAGTGATTCAGCATTCTCTACCGCCAAAGGCTCACCGGGACGAAGCTTCTTGTATAATTCAAGAAGGCCATCCTGATAGCTGCCCTGCGGGTCCTTGGATGTGCTTGGATCTTTAGCCAGACTTGCAAGGATCTTCGGCTCCTCACCGAAAAGCTGCTTGATTTCTTCGTTTGTACCGATTCCCAGAGCCCTTATAAAGGTAGTAATCGGAACCTTTCTGTTACGATCTACACGCACATAAAACACATCGTTGGAATCTGTTTCATACTCCAACCATGCGCCTCTGTTGGGAATTACGGTAGCTGAAAATAGTTTCTTACCGATCTTGTCGTGATCAATTGCATAATATATACCGGGTGAACGAACTAACTGGCTTACGATAACTCTTTCTGCACCATTGATAATAAAGGTTCCTGTTTCGGTCATTAATGGCAAATCGCCCATGAAAATATCATGTTCATTGATTTCGCCATTTTCCTTATTGTGAAGCCTTACCTTTACCTTCAAAGGTGCCGCATAGGTAGCATCTCTCTCTTTGCACTCTTCGATAGTATATTTAATGTCGTCTTCACACAATACATAATCAACAAACTCCAGACTAAGATGTCCGCCGTAGTCTTCAATCGGAGAAATATCATCAAAGACTTCCCTAAGCCCTTCTTCAAGGAACCATTTGTAGGAATCCTTCTGAACTTCAATGAGATTGGGCATCTCAAGGACTTCTTTCTGTCTGGAGAAACTCATTCTAACGCTGTTGCCTGACTTAACCGGATGCATTCTGTTTTTGTCCATTGACGTTCTCACCCCTTGATTTTAATAGGTTCTCTCAAATTGCCAGCTGATTACTTAAACACAGCTGATTACTTAATAAAACAGAAAGCAAGCAGCATATCCTTCACAAGCCATCAGTGGCATATGCAAATGTATTAAGTAATAAGTAAGATTGAAACAATAAGACTGAGCTTTGCAAAAAAAGCTCACCATATATGCTTATTAGTACTTGCTTCTTATCAAACTTTGATAAATAATAGATAATATAAGCTTAATATAAGCTAAGGCATAAGAAGCAAATTCTCAAAAAGCATACTGCGCTCTTTGCAATCTGAAAAAGATTGCATGGCAAGCTCAGCTTGCATTGCAGACCAAATAGCCAGACAATACAAGCATAGGCAGCCGTCCGGCCACTTACGTTTAATACATCTGCCATAAAAAATTTCTTTGCAATTTTCAATATATATGCTATAATATTGCTAATTAGGCACATATCACCACAATAGTGCACATTTCATACTATCACACTTTTTTGCAACTGTCAACGATAATTTATTTAATTAATTGAATTTATACAGACAAATTTATACAATTTAAAGAAAAATATACAAAACAGGTCGTACAGAAATAAGTACGACCTGTTTTGTATATTTTTCTTTAACGAGCAAATCGTGTAAACGATTTGTGAGTTTCCTCTTTTTTGCTTTTCCTCATTCACTTTAACGAACATATATATTTCATAAGTCCAAAATCTCCAATGCTCCGCTTTACTCGTTCCTGTCATCTCCTAAATAAACAAGAGCAGACTTACCGCCATCAATATCATTCCGGAAACCGTGCCGTAAATCGCCAGATGGTGCTCGCCATATTCCCTGGCTGAAGGAAGAAGCTCATCGAGGGAAATATAAACCATGATACCCGCCACCATTCCAAAGATAATTCCCATAACGGTATCATTTAAAATAGGCATAAGGATGATATATCCCACCAAGGCGCCTACCGGCTCGGACAAGCCGGACAGGAAGGAATACAAAAATGCCTTCTTCCTGCTACCTGTTGCATAAAAGATTGGTACCGATACCGCAATGCCCTCAGGAATATTATGCAGGGCTATTGCCACTGCAATCGGTATCGCAATTGTAGGCTCCTGCAGCGATGAAATAAAGGTGGCCAAGCCCTCCGGAAAGTTATGGACAGCAATAGCCAATGCGGTAAATACACCCATACGCAGCAGCTTGTTGCTTGCCTTTGCCTTTTCATGTTTAATTCTTATGTCATTATGGTGGCTCTCCTGGGGATTTTCATCATTAATCTCTTCAATAGAATGCATCTCATGGGGGTTTTCACCACTGGGTATAAGCTTGTCAATCAATGCAATCAAAAACATCCCTCCAAAGAAGGACACAACTGTGATCCATGACCCTGCCTTTAAGCCCAGCTCTGCCACAAGGCTATCCTTGGCCTTGAAAAATATCTCAATCATAGAAATATAAATCATAACTCCCGCGGAAAAACCAAGACTTAAGGAAAGAAACTTGGTGTTGCTTTTTTTCGTAAAGAAAGCCAGTGCACTTCCAATACCTGTACTCAAACCGGCAAACAAGGTCAGCAGAAATGCAATTAATACACTGTTCATCCGACACCCCTCCTTTAATTTGTTCAGTGATTTATCTGATAGCAGCCTCTACTTATCTCTCCCTCTTAATTGTAGCAGTAAAATAAAAAAAGTCCAGCAAAGCTTTAAACTTTCCACAACAAAGACAGCCACAATCCCAGATGCGGCGAGGATTGTGGCTGCCTTTGTCAATATATCAAATTGGAGGATCACATTAGCTATAACACCGAATGTTAGTGGGTTACCTCTTCCTGAAATATTCCCTGACAAGGAATTTCATAAGCTCACTAGGCTCTTCCTTAACAAATTCAACCTTATCTCCAAATAGCATACCATAAGGTGCCTCCGGTGTGCAAGGCTCCCATTTCGGCAAATCCTCTCCTGTGGAATCCTTGCCGTTCGGATCTCCGTTGCGGATGAAATTGCACCAGTAATTGCACATGATACGGGCAAGATCATAATGCTTTCCGACAAACGGCCTCCAGCATTTTGCCAGAGTTTCAAAGAAGAACCACAGATCCACCGAATGGAAGGTGCCGGGATTATCCCAACCGGGTATTTCCGCATCAAAATTATAATAGTAGATGGGAAGGTTGGCACCTGTATCAGCATTAGCCTGAACTGCAAGTCTTATAGCATATTCTATCCCTCTGACAGAAGCATTTTTAATTACCTCCTCAAAGGGTGCACTGTCTGCCTTAACCAGCTTCAAATATTCATCGGCAGCATCGCCGAACAATTGATTTGCAAGCTCCTTCAGCTCTTCTATGCTCTTCACATGAGGAACTGCATAGAACTCATCAGAGGTATGACCGGTCATTACAGGTACCTGCAGCTTCTTATTCTTAAGGAAGAGATCGAAGGAATTCCCTACACAGAATTTGTTATCTATAACTGTTCCCCAGAAGCCGCGATATTCAACTGCCTTGTCTCGTATGTAGAATGCATCCAGCTTACGGGCTTCCTCAAGGGATTTTACACCAAGAAAATCAAAGAATTTAATACCCTCCTGCTCAGCCTCCGCCAGAGTCTGCCTTGCCCCGGGTACTCTGCCGAACGGGTAAAGGCTCGTTATCATTGCACTCTGTATAATTGCTCTCTTGCAGAAGCCTTCGTTCTGAGGAGATGTAAGCTGGGCCAGCACACTGCCGCCACCGGCCGACTGTCCGCCGATTGTTATATTATCGGGATCGCCTCCAAATGCAGCAATATTGCGCCTTACCCAATTGGTGGCAAACTGCTGATCCAGATGACCAAAGTTTGCAGGAGCATCGGGTGATTCAGCAGAAATCTCCGGATGACACAGGAAGCCGAATACATTCAGACGGTAGTTTACAGTTACTACAACTATTCCCCTGCGGGCAATACGCTCACCGTCAAATTCCATCTCCGAAGGATGACCAACCTGCAAGCCTCCGCCAAAATACCATACATAAACAGGAAGCTTTTCATCCGGACTTACAGCGGGAGTCCATATGTTAAGATACAGACAATCCTCGCTCATCTCTATGTCAGGATCGATAGTCCACTCTCTGGTGTAAACATTATTTACATCAATAACCGGCTTTGCCTGCATTGAGATTGGCTTGTAATCATAAGCCTCAAGAACTCCTTCCCAATCCTTTGCCGGCTGCGGTGCCTTCCAGCGAAGCTCACCAACAGGAGGTGCTGCAAAAGGAATACCCTTAAAGCTTGTTATTCTGGGATCTGCTGCCGGCAATCCCTTCACATATCCATTTTCGGTTTTGGCGACTCTTATGCTTAGCATGTATAATTCCCTCCATTATATAGTTTAATTTTCCGGACCGCTTGTAAAAGCTGTCGAAAAAACGTCCTTCCGCCTGACATCCCCTTATAGATAAAAGATCAGATAAAGCCTATCAACCTTTATCCAGCATTAAGCTGACGCTGTTTGGAACCGACTCCGACCGGCATCTGCCAAAGGCCAGCCTTAAGAAGTTGTAAGCCCCATTATTCCATACATTGAAATCATGTCCGGCATCCTTGATAAGTACTTTATAGAAATTGTCAATATAGCCCTGTGCCGCCTCCGCAAGACCGTTTACAGCCCTTTCATATCCCATCTGGTACGCTATACCGTCTGCTGTGCCACAGGTCATATACAGCAGCTGAATTTGCAGCTTTTTAGCGGCAATGTCCGTCCCAAGAATGCTTCCGTCACTTGATGTCGGCGCATTGGAATAAGCCCCTACATAAGCAAACAGATCCTCCATGCCCGGAGTCCGGACCGTATTACCCAGTCCGTTTCTCCATCCGCCATCATTGCCATTTATGTATTTTACATGATCGCATCTGTAACCGCCAAAGGTCAGATTCAGGGATTGCATTCCACCCATTGACAGGCCCGATATCGCCCTGTGCATACGGTTGTATGCAATATCCTCAGGTGCATTCCTGCGGATATCCGCATATGTATTGTAATTGGATTCTATAAAAGGAATCAGATCATATCTTAACTCGTAATCAAAGTAATAAAAGCCCAGCAAATTGGTTCCTTCAGAATTAAAGGATGTGTCAGTCCAGTCATGGGCGCTTCTGCCCTCCGGAATAACTACTATCAAAGGCTCTATTTCGCCATTGGCAATAAGATTGTCAAAGATATTGCAAATTACAAAATTATCATCCTCTCTTCCGCTGCCATACAGCCATTCGAAACGGTTGCCCCCAACACCATGCAAAAGATACATTACATCATATTTTTTACTCTTGTCGTTCTCATCATAGCCTGCGGGCAAATAAACATAGCAGGACTTATCTATCGCATCACCCTTAATTGTTTCCCTGCCGGCCTCCTCAGGGCTGATATTCTGGTTGGTCACCAGCTTGCGGTCTGAATTTATATAATTATGTACCTCATAAATTACCTCACAAAGCTTTCCCCGATACTGCTCCGGCGCCGCCTTCTTATATTCATCAGGTACGGCTGTTATATTGATATTTCCCATAAAAACATCCTCTCTTGTTATTTATATCAAAATTAACCAGATAATGTCTTTTATATTATAACAAAAATTGCCCTGCTTTGGTATAAAAATCACAATAAAAAAATATATGCAAAATGCTATAAACTGAAACTTAAGTCATAAATCTCAGCAAATTATATTATATCTTCATTTTCAATATATCACTTTTTTGTATAATATCAATATATTGCTATAATGTTTTAGCTATATATTTTAGCTTATAACAAACAAGCCTAAATGTCAACTATAAACTATACTACTATATATTGCTAAACTAAAATTTATAACTTTTATCAAATTTCCAGCAATTTAATTAAACAGTTTGCCGAAAGCTTCCGGAAATGGTGTGCCTTTCAATTAAGCCCGCCTTGCCATGCTATTGCTTTTCTGTTGGCTTTTTTCTTCTGTAAATTATAATTCCTGCCGCCAGCATGGCAACAGCAATAATAGCTGTTACGCATATAAATACAACGGCCCTGCCATCCTGCTTTTCCGAAGCCTCATCTAAAGCCCGAACATGGGTATCGTTGCTCCTCAGCTTATCCTCAGGCGGCATACCGTCATCAGAAGGCAACTCGCCTGTTACCGTAACCTCACACTGATCTGTATATGGACCCTCTTCGGTAGTTATCGTAATGATCGCAGTTCCATTACTTACAGCAGTGATTTTACCATATTTATCCACTGTTGCAACCTCGGGATTGCTGCTGGTAAAGCTCACTCTCCTGTTTTCGGCATTCATAGGTAGAACCTTGTATATCAGCTGTTTTTTTTCTCCTGCCTTAAGGCATATGTCTTTGTTGTTAATTGATACTCCGCTTACCTCCGCCTTCACAGGCTCTGCATTCTCAGTTTCTTCTTCCTTTGGCAAAACCGTTACTATCAGGCTGGTACTAATCTCATCTCCAAGCTCACCCTTATATCTTACCGTCACTTCAGTGCTTCCGACAGCCTTTGACATAACAGCTCCATTGGCCACAGCAGCCACATCCTTATTTGGATTGTTATAGAAAGCCTTATTTGTGACATCCTCCGTATGCCCGTCCTTATAGACAGCTATAATGCTGAAGCTGCCGTTTTCACCAAGAATTAGACGGCCGGCGTTATTATTTACAATCAATTTATCCACTATCTTCTCAGTGGCAAAATCCTTAACATGTATGCTAAAACGATCGGAAGCATCCTTATAGCTCACCATTATGTCTGCAACACCATATTTTAATCCTGTCACAATCCCTTTATCAACCCGCACAAGATCATCAGCCAGAGGCTCCACAATTGCAAAGGGGGTAACATCCTCACTTGTACCGTCAGAATAAATGGCGGTAACCTTATACTCCGCCTGGTTGCTTCCGTCTGTTGTATCAATTTTATATTTATCGCAGAAGGCATTGACAGCCAATAACCTGTGCTCATCTGATTTCTTGTAAAATTGCCAATAGTCAATATTAAAAAGGTCGCCGCCTTCACCCCTAAACACCAGGTATAAGTCATGAATCTTTTTTGCCTCGTTTATGCTGGTGTAGCATAAGTCGTATCTATCCTCCCCTCCTGTATATCCGACAGGAAGGCTAGCTATAAGCTCTCCATCGATTTTATCCAGACGCAGTTCTATGGCTCCTCCACTTCCTGCACATGAAACCCTTGCGGAAAAAACCGCAGCTCCGTCTGAAAAATCAACGTTTTTAACCTTTATGTAATCACCGTCATCAATATCATATATCTCTATTCCGCCCTCGGCATTGCTTCTCGTTTCCACTCCATAAGCCCATGCCATGGTTTCGGCTTCAACCCTCGTATATGGATTAAGGCTACCTATAGCCGCAGCCCCCTCCCTGGTCATATTAATGGTGGGAATGGAGCCGTCCTCATTGTATTGGAATTCTTCAACACAAACCGAACGTGTAAATCCGCCACCACCCGGCAGGGCTCCATTATGGTAGAAGAAATAGGATTTCCCCTTATATTCAATAATACCCGGATGATTGGTAAAGCTCCCTCCCTGGGTAGGCATAATAATACCCCTGAAGGTCCACGGCCCGGTTGGAGAGTCGCTTGTGGAATATGCTATGTTTTCAGGAATACCACTGGCAGCGTATATTAGATAATATATGCCGTTACGCTTGTAAAGCCAGGGCCCTTCCTCATACAGGGTCGGCCTGTCAGGATTGCCTTCCCTCCTGCCAAAGTACTCCTCCTTCATCGGCACACTGACTATACCAGCTTCCTTATCATATGAAATCATATCCTCATTAAGCTTGACATACTTAAGATTGGGATTGCCCCAATACAAATATGCCTGCCCGTCATCATCTATATATACCGTAGGATCAATATCACCCCAGTCAGAATATACCAATGGATAACCCAGTGCATCAACAAAAGGGCCTGTCGGGCTGTCGGATACGGCCACACCGATAACCGGCCTGCCTATACTTCTGTGAGTCACACATATGTACCAGTAAAACCTGCCGTTTCTTTCTATGCACTGGCCCGCCCATGCATCTCCCTTTGCCCACACAAAGGTTTTATAGGATAAGGGAGCACCGTGATCAGTCCAGTTAACCATATCTGTGGTGGAATAAACGCGCCAGTCATTCATTGTATAATAGCTTGAACCATCCTCATCATGGCTGGTATAAAGATACAGGGTGTCATTATATACAAGAGGCGCCGGATCTGCTGTGTACACCGTTTGTACCAGCGGATTTTCCGCATAGCATACCGAGCCGGATGCCAGAGTAATTATTGATGTAAAAATCAGAGTAATAATAAATTTTGCCTTCATCTACTTACTCCTTTTTTTTCTCCCGTAGATCCATCATTGTTATACTTTATTCAATAACCTCTGATTTCTATAATTAAGAATATTTAAACTTAATATTTCAAAAAGAATCTTAATTGAGAATCTAAGTGTAAGCGATAGCTACAGGCTGTATTAATACATACTGTCAGGCCTTTATTGAAATAATTATGCTGACTGCGTGATCAGCATTATATAAAGAGGAAATGCCAAGCACTTCCTTCATAAAAGAAAAGGGGAGATTATCCACCTCCCCTTAAAATTATGTTTTATTATTTATTTGCGTCAGCAATAAGAGTTTCCCACTTGGTTGTGAGCTCCTCGATCTTTTCAGCAGGAGTCTTAACCAATGCATAGGCCTCCCAGTAGAAGTCAGGACCTGTATCTGTTCCGTATACGAAAGGCTGAACATCGTTGCAGATAACAACTTCATCACTGAACATCAGAGCCAGAGTCTCATCTACAGCTCTCTCGTCACGGAAGCTAGGATAATATGACTCCTTCCATGCATCCTTATCATCCTCATATCCAGGAGTAGGATTTGTGAACAGGTTATATGCAAATGCGATCTTTTCAGCTGTCTCCTCATCAAAGCATGAAGGAATAACTGCTATGTTGTCATTGAAGTAAATGGTATGAGGTGTA
>Ga0134090_1000184_pt1 | contig 61497 bp, 51 predicted proteins | sample 1_4taG_FD_94453 | JGI IMG/M metagenome (GOLD analysis project Ga0134090, IMG submission 94453) | Switchgrass degrading microbial communities from high solid loading bioreactors in New Hampshire, USA - 1_4_20_6_A1 metaG | ecosystem: Engineered > Bioreactor > Semi-continuous > Anaerobic >...
CTTTCCATGATGCCTCTCATACACTGTTCAATTTTCAATGTCCATGCCGCTCTTACCCGGCTCCCTGTCTCCGTTTCGGGCGCTTGCCCTCAGCGGCGACAGCTTTATTATCTTACCACCGTCGCGTTGTGATGTCAAGAGCTTTTTTCATCTTTCTTTTGATTAATTTCGCGCTTGCCATCAACGTTCCGGCGGTTATTAAGTGTACCACCAACCGGTCAAACTGTCAACCGTATTTTCAATCTTTTTTGACAACTTATTTCGGCCGATTGCCGAACAGGTACTAAGTTTAGCATGGCGAAACTTCTTTGTCAAACGCCTTTTTCTGTAAGAATTGGCTGATCATCCCGCAAGGTCCGGACATGATAACAGGAAACGACACTCAGGCATCATCGTCTTCTGTTCCCGCCTGCTTGATGACGATATAATCCAGTCCGCCAATTCTCTTCTCGTCGTACTCGATCTCCAGGCTTTCCATACGGTATTCATTGCGTAAAGCCTCTTCCGCAAGGGCGCCATAGAAGACCACGGTCTCCCAATCGTCAACACTGGTGATGATATTCTTCTGTATCACCTGGGCAATTTCATTAATCCTGGCCAGGTTGGCAAGGGTCACCTTCTGTTTGATGAATGCCTGTACAAAAGCAATCTGGTTCTTCTTTCTGTATAAATCGCCATAACTTACCTTGTTGCCTTTTTCATCATATCCCTGTCTGAAGCGCAGAAATCCTTCGGCTTGCCGGCCGTTCAGGATCTGTGGGCCGGGTTCAATATAAATATCCAGATTCTGTCGCGGATCCTGGTAGTTCATCAGGATAGGAACATTGATATACACGCCGCCGAAATAGTCGACGATGTTTCTGACCCCCTGCACTTTGACGTAGGCATAGTCATCGATATGAATGCCAAAGATCTCCTCGATGAGATCACAGAGAAAATCGATATAGGGCCGCTGGAATCTGCCCACGTTCTTTTTATATTCAATCGCATTGCCTACAGACGGCGCGGCATTGATCTTATCAATTCCCTTCTCATCCAGACTGGCGGGTCTCTTTTCCTTCAGCTGATTGATCACGTAATCACTGTAATCGATTTGGATATCCCGTGGCAGGTTCAGAAACTTGACAGCCTTGGCATCCTTATCGATACTCATGATCAGGATAGTGTCAAAATTCCATCCCACCACGTCCGATGCAGTGATCAGAACATTGATGCTGTTGGGAGAAACCAATGGCTCGAAATATTTCTGATTGTTTGTCAGTTTCAGCTCATGGGGTTGCTCGGTTTCCTCCGGGGGTTCGGTTTCTTCAGCCGGCTCAGGTGAATATACGACTGGATCTTCATTCGGAAGATAGGGCTCCTGATTGGCATCTCCCACAGAGAGGCTCTGGAAAAACATCATGCTTGAAAAGACAACAAAAATTGAAGCAAACAAGCTTATCAGGATCCTCGCCCTTTTGCTTCTGTACACCGTTACACCCCCTTCGGCATGTTCACTGTATTTGCCTCTCAAATTGCCAAATTATATCATAGCATTCTTAGTGCGTGTGCGAAATCCTTATAATCATATTGTAATCAAGTTGAAACAAAATATAATGGGCATATCTTGCAGCATGGCAGCTTAAAACCCGAAAGCACGGCAGTTAAGATTCGAATGACGCAGGTAAACAGGCCAGGCAACATAAGCAATGGGTCCTGAGTTCAGAGGAGGAAGCGCATGCGGTAACGTTCTGCATACAAAATCCTTCACTTCGCCGGCTTCCCCCTCTCTGTAACAGGTTGCAGCTTATTTTCTTCTCAGGGTTTCCAGTCGTTCAATCACCTTCCGGTACATATCGCGGTACTTGGCTTCCTTTTCCCTTTCAGCTTCCACAACTGCCTTGGGCGCTTTTGCAACGAAACCCTCATTGCTCAGCTTCTTTTCAACCCGATCCAGTTCCATCTCCAGGTTGGCTTTTTCCTTTTCCAACCGCTCGATTTCTTTTTCGATATCGATCAGATCTTCCAGGGGCAGATAGACTTCCATTCCCTCCACCACGACGGCCACCGCGTCATCGGCAATGCCTGTCTTATCCTGTCTGACCACCGCGTCGGAAAGGGATGCCAGGCGCTTGAAGGTATGAGCTTCCCGTTCAACTGCAAAAGCCAGTGTGGGATCGGATGTCACAAAGATGGCTTTCGCCTTCCGGGTAACCGGGACATTCATCTCAAGCCGTACATTGCGTATGCCGCGGATGGCATCCATGATCACGCGCATGATACGTTCTTCTTCGGGATAAAGTACACCCTCCCGGTATTCAGGCCATTTGGAAATCATGATACTCTCATCGGGCGTGATGAGATGATCATAAATGGCCTCCGTAATGAACGGCATGAAGGGATGAAGAAGTTTCATGGCATTTTTCAGGACCTCATTGAGCACATAAAGGGCTTCAAGCCGGCCGGGAGCTTCCCGATCATACAGGCGCGGCTTCACCAGTTCGATGTACCAGTCACAGAATTCATCCCAAATGAAATCGTATATTTTCTGCAAAGCGATACCCAGTTCAAAGCGTTCCAGATTTTCGGTGACTTCCCGGGCTATTGTGTTGATTCGGCTCAGGATCCATTTATCAGCTGTGGTAAACCTGCTCGGATCCACTTTTGAGAAATCCGCGTCCTCATCAAAGTTGAGCATGACAAAGCGGAAAGCGTTCCAGACCTTGTTGGCAAAATTCCGGCTGGCCTCCAGCTTTTCATCGGAGAAACGCAGGTCATTTCCGGGCGATGTGCCTATGGTCAGGGCATACCTGAGGGCATCGGTACCGTATTTTTCAATAACCTCCAGAGGATCGATACCGTTTCCAAGGGACTTGGACATCTTCCTTCCCTGGGCATCCCGCACCAGTCCGTGGATCAGAACGTACTTGAAAGGTTCCTTGCCCATCTGCTCCAGTCCGGAGAAGATCATCCTGGCCACCCAGAAGAAAATGATGTCATAAGCTGTCACCAGCACACTGGTCGGATAGAAATATTCCAGCTCAGGGGTCTTTTCCGGCCATCCCAGGGTCGAGAACGGCCACAGAGCCGAACTGAACCAGGTATCCAGAACATCCTCATCCTGGTGCAGGCGTGTGGAGCCGCATTTCGGACATTTTTCAGGTGACTGGCGGGCTACCGTAATATGGCCGCAGTCATCGCAGTAATAGGCCGGGATCCTGTGGCCCCACCAAAGCTGTCTCGAAATGCACCAATCCTGAATGTTTTCCATCCAGTTGAAATAGATCTTGGAAAAGCGTTCGGGCACAAATTTGATAGTCCCGTTCTTTACCGCCTCGATGGCCGGCTCTGCAAGAGGCTTCATCTTCACGAACCACTGACGGCTCACCCTGGGCTCGATAACGGTGTTGCAGCGGTAGCAGGTTCCTACGTTATGCCGGTGGGGCTTAACCTTAACCAACAGCCCGAGCGCTTCCAGGTCCGTGACCACTTGTTTCCTGGCTTCATAGCGGTCCAGGCCGGCATACTTTCCACCGTTTTCATTGATGGTGGCGTCAGGATTCATCACATTGATCATCTCCAGGTTATGCCTTAAGCCGATCTCAAAGTCATTGGGATCATGAGCCGGGGTTATCTTAACCACGCCCGTTCCGAAATCCCGCTCCACATATTCATCAGCGATAATGGGAATCTCACGGTTCATCAGGGGGAGCATGACGGTTTTGCCTATCAGATGTTTATAGCGCTCGTCCTCGGGATGTACGGCGACCGCCGTATCTCCCAGCATGGTCTCGGGACGCGTTGTAGCTACCTCCAAATAATCATCCGTTCCCACCACAGGGTATTTGATGTGCCAGAAGCTGCCGTCCTTTTCTTCATACTCCACTTCCGCATCCGACAGGGAGGTACGACAACAGGGGCACCAGTTTATGATTTTTTCTCCGCGGTAGATGAGGCCTTTCTCATAAAGACGCACGAAAACCTCAAGCACGGCTTTGGATAAGCCCTCATCCATGGTAAAGCGCTCGCGTTTCCAGTCGCAGGAACTGCCCAGCTTTTTTAGCTGCTCCACGATACGCCCACCGTATTGCTCTTTCCACTTCCAGGCCCTTTTCAGAAATTCTTCGCGGCCCACCATTTCCTTGGTCAGGCCTTCTTCGGCCATCTTCTCAACAATCTTGACCTCGGTGGCGATGCTGGCATGATCCGTGCCCGGAAGCCACATGGCATTGTACCCCTGCATCCTCCTGAAACGGATGAGGATGTCCTGAAGGGTGTTGTTCAGGGCATGCCCCATATGGAGCTGGCCTGTGATGTTCGGTGGAGGTATCACAATGCAGAAGGGCTCCTTGCTAGGATCAACCTCCGCGTGGAAATAATCCTTCTCCATCCATCTCTGATAAATCTTTTCTTCTACTTTTGCCGGATCGTAGGTCTTTTCAATCTCATTTACCCGCATATTCCCAACCCTTTCCTGTTATAATGCACAGATGTTGTCTTTATAGAAATAGAAGAGCATTATCGTCATCAATCAACACGGATAAAGAATTACCTGAAGGCAATCAGGACAAGCACAACCCCAGGCAGGAGCGTGAACAACCCCACCAGTTTCACCATTGAAAGCGCCTTCATCCGTTTGTATTCTTCCAGGGCTTCTCCTGTAAACTCGCCGGCCTCCTTCACAGTAACGCGCTGATCCAGCGCCAGGCGCCTGACGATATATTTTGCGCCGTAGTTGATGGCAGCCCCTGCCACCATGAGCAGGATACCTGCTATTTTCAATGCGATCATAGAACCTCCGTCACATGCCTGAGCTTTTCAATACACCAGGTCCGTCATACCAATATCCCTGCGGAAATGTCTTTTCCTCCCCGTCGATTCGGGCAAACGACGGCATTGGCTTCAATCATAAAAAAAACTTCCATCCAGTTCTTTGGACGGAAGATGTTCCGCGGTACCACCAAAGTTCCCGTCATCGGCAGAATTCACACGAACGTGACAGGCTCTTTACTGGGAATCTAACGGTTCCCAACCGATGCGGCCTACTTTGGCATTATTCGTAACCGATACTGCCGGTTCGACCGCAAGGCTCGGAAGCGACCTTCGGCAACACTTTCCCGGAAGCGCTTGCAGCCAGGGCGCCTCCTCTCTGCAGGGCGTTATTGCCTACTCCTCTTCCTCATCGCCAAGTTTTCGTGTTAATAATGAATATAGAACATAAACACAATGTCTGTCAAGGTTTACGTCAGCCTTTCAACTTGGAGCCGCAAAAATTGCAGGTGTCAATCTTGCCCACAACCACTTCCTTGTGCGCTCCGCAGCTTTTGCAATACACAATCGTGTATTCCGGTTCCTGTTCCTGTGCTTGTAACCGCACGCTTGCCCGCTCCTTCCTGGCGCTGTCAGGAAAGACAACCGCCCGCTGCACCTCGCTTATGTAAGCATTCTTCAGCAAACTCCGGCTGAGCAACCCATACAGGTACCGGTATACCTTGTCGTATGGCATGTTTAATATCCGGCTGATATCATCGATGCTGGTAACACCGTCGTTGACGACTACATTAATTAGCCTTTTGTAAATAAGGGCATTCTTGTTTGTGACACTGGCAGCCACCAACAACCCGACACATCCGGACAGAAGGATAATGAATCCTGGAACCGGACTGTTTTCGGAAAAACCTTCCATGCCCAGGGCAACAATGAGAACCACCGCCGTAACCACCACGAGCACCCATGCAACCACCTTCAAAGTCGCCGATGCCACCAGGGTGGCTTTAAGGTCCGAACGCATCTTCAGCCACAGGAGCAGAAGTCCCACCGGCCAGAAAACAAATAAGCAAACCAGAATCACTATCCATTGAATCCAGTAAATGCCTGATTGAATGACCGTTTTTTTCAACCACCGCACCTCCTGTATGTGTCATACCTGAAAGATACTCCGACACTGCTTTGCTGCCATTCGCCCGTCTCTTCTATGACCCATCGGCTGTCACTGTCAAGATCGGGAAGATGGGTATCGGCTTCAAATACAGCATTTATCCTTGTGATAAGCGCCAGGGAACAATAATCCAGAAGCAGCCGGTAGACGGATTCCCCCCCGCATACAAAAACCTGTCCCGGAAAATCGGAAATGGCAGACATGAGTTCTTCCAGATCATGCACCACCACCGCTCCCGGACACTGGTAATGCCTGTCCCGCGTCAATACCACGTTTACCCTGTCCGGAAGGGGTTTGGCATCCTTGAAGGATTCCAACGTCCTTCTGCCCACCACGATCAGATTGCCTCTGGTCAGCTGGGCAAAGCGCTTCAAATCCTCGGGTATTCTTTTAAGAAGCCTGTTTTCATACCCTATCCCCCAGTTTTTGTCGGCTGAAGCGATGAGGATAAGGTCTTGTCTGTACTGTGAGCACATCGGCATCCTCCCAGTTTATCATCAGATCGCAACAGGTATGTTCTTGATCTGCGGTCCGGCCACGTAGCCTTCCAGCCTGAAATCACTGACCTTGAAAGCATAGAAATCCTTGATATCGGGATTCATGACGAATTTGGGCGCCGGATAGGGCTCTCTGCCGATGAGTTCCTTCACCAGGGGAATATGTCTGTCATAGATGTGAGCGTCGGCGATGACATGGACCAGTTCGCCCGCTTCCAGCCCGCTGACCTGGGCAAACATGTGCACAAGCACCGCGTACTGCACCACATTCCAGTTGTTTGCCACCAGTACATCCTGGGATCGCTGATGGAGGATGGCATTAAGTTTCCTGCCGGTCACGTTGAAGGTCACGCTGTAGGCGCAGGGATAAAGATTCATCTCCATCAGGTCGGCATGGTTGTACATATTCGTAATAATGCGCCTGCTGTAAGGGTTATGCTTCAGGTCGTACAGCACCCTGTCCACCTGGTCGAACTCGCCTTCCTTATAGCGGTGCTTAATACCCAGTTGATAACCGTAGGCTTTTCCTATGGAGCCGTTTTCATCCGCCCAGGCATCCCAGATATGACTGTTCAGGTCCTTTATATTGTTGGACTTTTTCTGCCAGATCCAGAGAATCTCGTCTATGGCTTTCTCGAAATTCGTCGGTCTTAAAGTCAGGATGGGAAACTCGTCTGAGAGATTATACCGGTTGACCACACCAAATTTTTTAATGGTATGGGCCGGTGTGCCATCCGGCCATTTCGGCCTTACCTCGGCCCCCTCGTCGGAAAACCCGTTTTCCAGGATATCCCTGCACATGTCAATAAAGATCAGATCCGCCCGACTCATGCACAGTAACCGCCCTTCTATCATTGATATTCATGCTGAACCGTCAACTATACTTTACCCTAATCTGTCCGCACCGACAATAAGGAGATTGCCGCGAGCGTTCAGCCGCTCCGACTCGAACAGTTGCCTTCTGCAGCCGTGCAGCACAGCGACAGGCTTTACGGGTTCCCACAGACGAAAAGACTGCCACGCCCCGTTTACGCGTGGTTCACAATGACACCTATGGATATATTCCGCAAGCCATACCACCACGTCATTGCGAGGAGGCATAGCCGACGAAGCAATCTCAATCACCCCCTTGGCCGCCTGCGAAGTATCAGGAGATTGCCACGCTCCACTTCATTCCGCTTTCAATGACAGCAGGTGCAGGCAGGGGAAAGGTTAAGGCCGCATTGCGATAAGGCGCCAAAACAGCCTGTGAGAATGGGAAAAGGGCGGCTGCTGTTTGAGCGCAGCGAGTTCAACCAACGCACATACGAATAGCCGCTGTTTTACAGTTGTGCAATAAACCACCGTACTTAAGGGGTTCCGCACATCAACCGTTGACAGCGTGTCCAAGATTGAATAGGATGGGATGGAAGATGACAGCATTCTCGCTGGAAGGAGCGAAAAGGTACGGATGAGAATAAATTCGGATTTCAAAATTCTCGGCTTCGACAGTTCCTATGATGATGCCGACATCGTGGTGTTTGGTGCGCCCTTTGACGGCACGGTTTCTTACCGCCCGGGGTCGCGCTTTGGCCCGTCGGCCATTCGCAATGAATCCTATGGCATTGAAACATACAGTCCCTACCAGGACAAAGACATGACGGACATCAAAGCTCACGATCTGGGCGATCTGGATCTTCCCTTCGGGGATACGCTGCAGGCCCTCAGGGATATCGGTGACTGTGCCAGGCGCATTATACGGGACCGGAAAAAATTCATCATGCTGGGCGGCGAACATCTGGTCACCCTGCCTGCCGTGGAAGCCGTTCTGGAAGCCTTCCCCGACCTGTGCATCATCCATCTGGATGCCCATACCGATCTGAGGGATGATTACCTGGGTGTCGAGCTGTCCCATGCGACAGTCATGAGAAGGGTCTGGGAAAAGGTTGGTGACAACAGGATCTGGCAATATGGCATCCGTTCCGGCGAGCGTGAGGAGTTCCTTTGGGCCAGGCAGCATACTTTCCTGACTTCCTTTGTCTTGGACGGCATTGAAAAGGCCATCCGGGAAATCGGGCACCGGCCGGTTTACCTGACCATCGACCTGGATGTTCTGGATCCTTCGGCGTTTCCTGGAACGGGCACCCCAGAGCATGGCGGCGTCACATTCCGGGAACTCATGGCTTTCTTGATGAAGCTCGCTCCGCTGGATATCCGGGCCGCCGACCTGGTGGAACTGGCACCCCATTATGACCACAGCGGTATTTCCATCGCGGCTGCCTGCAAGCTGTTGCGAGAGCTGGCCTTTATTCTTTGAGCACGGTCCATACGGAGATCCGATCGGGGCGGGCGGCATCCACTCTGACCATGATCCCGCCATGGCTCAGGGTGTCATAGAGCCTGGCTCCCGCTGAGGCATAACGCTTCATCACGTCCTCATCGGGGTGCCCATAACGGTTTTTGCCCACACAGACAACGGCGACCGTTGGACTTGCTTTCCTGATAAACGCCGCACCGGATGAATATTTGGAACCATGATGGGGAACCTTCACCAAATCGCAGTCCAGCTCTTCCAGGTCCAACAGCCGGTTCTCTGTGGAAGTTCCGATATCCCCTGTAAATACGGCGCTGAATCCGGCATAATCCAGCCTTGTCACCAGGGAAAGCTCATTGGCGTTGGTCGTTTGGGTGCCGGGCATGCTTGCTTTATCCTCCAGGGGATAAAGCGCCTTAAGCGTGAGATCCTTTTCCGAATAAATGATATCGTCCTGGTTTGCCCGCTCCACAGGGATGCCCTTGATGCGGGCATAATCGATCAGTTCGTTCATTTCGGCGTCATCCGCATCGGCCACCACCAACCGCTTCACTCGCATTCTGTCCATGACGCTCTTGAGTCCGTTAATGTGGTCGGCATGGCCATGGGTTGCGATCATGACGTCAATGCGGGTTATTTTCAGATCATAGAGGACGGGTACCACAATCCTTTCCCCCGTATAGGAGTCTTCATCATCATAAAGGCTCCCCCCTCCGTCGATGATAATACACCTTCCCGACGGGGTCCTGATGATGCAGCAGTCCCCCTGACCCACATCTGCGAAATAAATCTCGAGCTTTCCGGACGGCACCATGTCCAGCAGGAGCAGGCCCCCATAAACAGCCAGCATGCAGGCCACCAGCCAACCGGCCCGCTTGTTCCCAGGTCCCTTTCCTTTAGAGCCATCCTCCTTGACGGCATGCCTTACACCTGTCCTGGCGTCAGCCCCAATATCAGCTGGGTTCCAGGGGTTTTCCATTCTCCCTTGACAGATATAGCTTCCGTTTCCAGAGGCGGCCGCTTCCGCCCACCCTGTTCCAGCATTGTTTGTATTTGATATGCCCACGTACGCCATTATCGAACAAGGTTTTTGCTCCCATTTCTCCAGCCGGGGGACACCATAGCGGATGGTCAGCAGGATGAGGTAATAACCGGCCGTCAGGAGAAAGCCGGGCGTAGCCACAGCCAGTTCAGCCCAGGGCAGCGATGAAACCCAATGGGTAACTGCAAGAATAACCTGGGTCAAAAAGGATACCAGCCAGCCCAGTAAATAGCAGACAGGCCGGAACACATGCCAGAAAACAACCAGGACGGCTGCCAGCGCCATCAAGAGCCCGGTGACAGGCACCACAGCAAGATTGGCAACGATGGAAACCGCCGAAAAGCTGTTGAAGTTTCCCGCGATAACCGGGAGCACTCCCAACTGTGCCGATAAGGTTCCCGCCAATGTATCCCTTACCAGCTTGGGTATTTTTGAAGGCATTTTCTCAAAGATCGGTTGATAGAACACCACAAGGGATATGGCCGCACAATAGGACAGGATGAATCCGGGATTAAACAGCATAAAGGTGTTGGACAGCAGGATCACCAGGGCCGAAGCCGATATGGAGCAAAAGAAATCGGTTTGCCGCCAGATGATCATGCCCAGAAGCATGATGCCGGCCATGATGGCGGCACGCATCACCGATGCTTCCATGCCGGTAGCAAACACATAAAGCAGCATCACCGGCATCGCGATCACCGCCGCCCATCTGGGATTCAAGCCTATCCGTTTCAGCAGCCAGATGAAAGGCAGCAACAGGAAGGCCAGGTTGGCACCGGATACCGCCATGATATGGGACAGGCCGGCCCGCCTGAAAGCTTCTTCCATGCTCTCAGGCATTTCTTGGGTGTAACCAATGAGCATGCCGGACAACACGGAGGCTGTCTGTTCCGGAAGACTCCCGTACAGGGCTTCCAGCACACCTTTACGCACGGCATAACCGGCGGATTTGAGAAAAAAACTCTTGTTTCTATCCAACAAGCTGATTTGCCAGGGATTGACACTGCATATCCCCGATATACCCTTTGCCGCCAGGAATCGCCTGTAATCAAATCCTCCGATGTTGCGCTGCCCCGCCGGTAGTTCAATCTTGGCGCCAATCCGCACAACCTTTCCATATTGCAACGCGCTTATGGGGGCGTCGCTGTAAACAGTGACCTTGATTTTGCCGTTGCGGATTGGTGTGGCTCTGTCATGCTCAATGATGGTATCGACCGACAAGGTGAAAACCACTCGGCCGTCGGAAAAGACGGGTTCATCATGAATGGCTCCCTCTATCGTCACCTGCCGGCCTTGCCACGACAGGAACTTGTTGTTGACCGCCTGAATGTTGAAATAATGCAATAAAAAGCCTGACACCATTAATACCGGCGCCAGGAGAAGGAAGGGTGATCTTTCGTTCAGCCGGCGGTAAAAAAGGCAACCGGCAAGACAAAGAAGGAGTGCCGCGCATAAGCCCGGCATCAGAGAGGGCACCCAGTCAGCAATCAGTATTCCAAGAATCAGGGCGATTGCCGAAACAGCCAACGGTCTTTTCATGGTGGCACTCCGCAGAATCGATTGTTTATTGCAAGCTTCCCGCTTTCAGGTTCTTCGTTTCTCCATCGTTTTCTTCATGATGGCAACACCTTTGGTACCAAAACCATAAAGAATTTTTTCAAGTGCCCGGGAACGCGCAAAGCCCAGGTTTTCCCAGAACTTGAGCCCGCGCGGGTTTTGTTCGGAAACCGAAACCACCACGGCGACGGTATCCATGGATTCAAACCATTCCAGCAACTTCCGGACGGTCCAGGAGCCTATGCCCTTGTTCTGGAAGGCCGGATCAACCAGGAGGATATGTATCCACGCCACATTTTTTCCGTTCAGGTTCTTCATTTCATAGCATACAAAACCCGCGGCCTGATCTTCTCCCAGGATGATCATCATGGACATCCGAGGATAAGACAACAGCTTGTCCCTAACATCACCGAGCCTCTGGAACCCTGTGGCATAGCCCAGTTCATCGGTCATGGCGTACCACTTCTCCAGTTGCGCCATGTCCGGAGGTTTTATACTTCTGAAACTGATATCATACAGATTGATTTCTTCCATGAAAAGCCTCTGGTTCTCATTTATCTGTTCCGGGCTGGACCAAATACCATTCGGTCCAGCCGTTGTAAACATTCTTCCAAAACGGCTTTTTGACTCCCCGGATTTCCAGGCTGTACAGCACGGCCTCGGGCTTTCGGTACAGGGGCAATATCACGGCTTCCTCGCCGTCAAGGCCCAGGTTCTCGCATATGAGCTCTAAAGTTTCTTCCATGTTGGAATAAAAAGGTATGCGGCTACCCAGGATCATCATATCAAATCTTCTGTTTGAAACAGCCCGCATCTCATCATCCTCTGAGGATTTTTCAAGAACCACGTTAATGCCTATCTCCTTAAGCGCAGTCTGTATCCACTTCGCTACGGTCTCCCTGTCCAGATCGAGGTTGTTATATTTCAGATTGAGGGTCAGAGGCGTTTTTACACCGTTGCGGTAGGTATAAAGCACATTTTTGTTCTCATCGTATACCATCCCCAACTGTTCCAGGGCAACTATCGCATCCTCCCTTCCCGCACGGTTTTCAATGCTGCCCCAGGGAACTTCTTCAACAGCCGAAATACCGAGTTCCAGCGGGTTTTGGCCCATATAGCCAGCCAGATACCTGAGCAGCGCGGCTCTGAACATCGCATTCTCCATTTTCCGGTTATCTGATCCCGTATTGGAAAGGAGTAGATATTCAAAACGGTTCCCCACATACGGGCTATACAAAATATCGGATCGATTGGAATAATAATCCATACCGCTCCCGCTGACCGTGGCAATATCGATGATGTTCTTCTGGAATGACGACATCATTTCATGGTCACCCCCATGGATGACGAACGCTATGCGATCGATCCATACGGGGTGGCCAAGGCCATCCGGCGCTGAAACATACCACCAGTCGTCATTGCGCGTCAGGGAGATCACATCTTCCTGGATAGCCTCATACCTGTATGCTCCTGTTCCTATCAGCTTTTGCTCGGGATCATACCCGTCTATGGGCCAGTCTTTGAACACATGCTCGGGAAGGATGGGAAAAGTCAGCTTCAAAGGCCAGTTGGGATCCCTTTTCCTGAATATCAGACGGACCTGCAACCTGTCGGTCACAATGACGCTGTCTATATTGGCCACATTGTCCATATATGGGCTTCTCGCCCCGGCATTACGGATGGCGTCGATGGTAAAGGCAACATCCTTTGCCGAGAACTCTGTGCCATCATGAAAAGCAATCTTGTCCCGCAGCCTGATGTCCAGGGTTAAGCCATCCTCACTCAGTTGCCAGGATTCTGCCAGCATATTAACACAGCTATTCTCCCCGTCAGCGATGAACAGTGAATCAAACACGAACAGGGAAAGGTTACGGACATAAGGATTCAAGGTATAAAGAGGATTCAGTGAATCCGGAGTAGTCATGAAAAGGCTGAGGCAACCGCCTTTGGCGGGTCCGGAGTCCTGTGACAATACGGGCATTTCCTCCCGCCCGGTATAATACCCGGTATCGTCCTGGCTGGCAGCTTCCCGGCTGCAGCCCGCCAAACCCATCAGCAAAAGAAGCAATGCTGCAATAATGGCTGTCGTTTTCTTCATACCGCACTCCTTATCATCAGTAAAGCCGCTCCGGTTCCGGTCTTTCCGCCGCTTCCCCGATGCGAGAAAAACACATCGTGTTCGCACCTGGTGCAAAACGGGCAGCTGAAAATATGCCGTTCCAGAATACCATGCTCCAGAAGGCTTCCCCGGATAACGGCTTCCAGATTCAGGGTCCATTTGCCCCTGTCGTTTCTCCGGGCGGATTCGTTTGCCCACGGATAGGTATCAAAAAACTGCTGTGCCACATCGTCCCCCACCTCGAAACAGCAAGCCCGGATATGAGGGCCCAGGCTGACCCGTATATCCTCCGGTCGGCTATTGTATTGGGCTTCCATGGTCTTCACCGACTCACCGGCCATATCCAGCAGTGTTCCTTTCCAGCCCGAATGGGACAGGCATATGGCCCGCTTTACCGGATCATAGAAATACAGGGGCACACAGTCCGCATAATAGGTTACCAGCATGATGCCTGGAATATCGGTGGTCAGTCCGTCCACCGCGTCATAGGCACGCTGGCGTACCAGGCCCATTCCTCTGTGGGTATCATCAACCCTGAGCACGCGGCATCCATGGACCTGCCTGGATAAGACCATATCCTCAAGCGGAACCCCCACTTCTTCCGAAAGCATTCTGAAATTTTCCATCACCCGTGCGGGATCATCTTCCCGGTAAAAGTTCAGGTTCAGCGACGCATATGGTCCCTGGCTCACCCCGCCAAAGCGCGTGGTAAAGCCCTGAACCAGTTCCGGAAATTCTTTCATGCCGGGAATATCGATTATTCTCGGTTTTTCAAGGCGTATGCGCCGAAGCTGCGCCTGGATCTCACTGCCTGGCATGTATCCTCCTAAAGTTAGCAATACAATCTCCTATCATTTTATATGGATCTCATCATAAAAACAGCAACATCTTTTTCCTGTCTTTTTGGCGCGATACATAGCCATATCCGCCATCCTGACAAGTTCCACGGGATTGGTCGAATCATCGGGGGCAATGGCAATCCCCATGCTGCAGCTGATATTTGTAACCGTCCCGCCGATAATCCTTACCTTTGACAGGCGGTCGAATAGGTTGACATAAAATCCTTTCAGTTCGTCCCTGTGTGAAAAAGGCTTAACGACGATAAATTCATCCCCGCTCTTCCTGAAAACCAGGCCAGAATCCCGTAACACTTCCTTTACAGTTCCGGAAAATTCAAGGAGCATCTGATCCCCTGCGTCATGACCATACCTGTCGTTAATGGGCTTCAGGTTGTCCATATCCATAAAGATGACGGCTACACGGGTATCAGCATATTTCCTGATATACTCCCGGACTGTTTTTTCAAAGTCCCTGTAACTGAGGCATCCTGTAAGCGGATCCGTATAGGCTTGGATTTTGAGGTACTCCTGTTCCTTGCGCATCTTGTATAGCGACAACTGCATTTGCGCATAATTTTTTTTCTTATCGGCATCCCTGGATTCCAACTGCGAACTGATGGCGACATATTCCCTCAGCGAATGGAGTTCCAGTACGGTGTCCCCCGTCTCCCTGTATGTCTCGGCACTCAGCCTGAGAATATCCTTCAGGAGTACATGGTATCCATAGGAGGAAGCCAGTTCTCTGGCCTTTTCCAGGTACTTGATAGCGCTTTCATACTGCTTTTGGTTATAAAGAATCCTGGCCAGATCGTAACAGCCTTCAGTATGCGACTGGAAACAATGGTTGCGTCGGGTCAGCTCAAAGCCAAGGTTAAAATAGCGGAAAGCCCGGCGCAGTTCGTTTTTTCTGGCATACACCAATGCCAGAAAGAAATAGATATCCCCTCTCTGCTCTCCGTCTTTTTCACGCCAGGCGGCATTCCGGGCCAGAATGCTATACTCATAGCACTTGTCAAAATCCTCCATCTCCAGGTAGATATTGGCTATGTTACGCAAATAGACCGCTATGGATTCACCCGTTCCCAGCGATTTCCGATAGGCTTCAAGCAGATAGGAAAGGGCTGTCTGATAATCCTTCAGATAAGAGAAAACCGAAGCCACGTTGTTCAGGATCTTGCATTCCAGATCCTGAAACGTATGCTTTTGGCTAATGTCCAGGGCATCGAAAAAGCATTTCAGCGCCTTTGAATGAACCAGCATGTTGTCATAGGTCACACCCAGGGCATTCACCGCCATGGCTTTTCTTCTGGAATCGCCCATGTTTTCAGCTACCTTGTAGCATCTTTCAAAGAGCTCGATGGATTCGGCATTCAGATTATAGAGATTGGAGATCCGTCCCAGGATAAAGAGACTCTCAAATTGCCCTTCGTAGTACTGGCAAGCCTCTGAAAAACTCAATGCCTCGGAAGCCTTTTGCCGGGACAGGGAGGGATCGATATTGATTTGCGCTCTTGCTTCCTCCAGAAGATGGTTGATTTCGTGGACAGACCTTTTCATAAGCAACACCATAAGACTGAGGGATTTTGTTCCTCAATGACAATCGAGTCTGATCAGCAGCGGTCCTGTTGCCTATCTTCTGTCGAAATCTTTGCTTTCAACAATTCAACAGCTTCCTCGATGTACTTAACCAGTGGTTCGTCCCGGGTGCCAACTATAAAAAGGCTGCAACGATTAAAAGGTATCAATATCTTCTGGGCCGGACTTTCAGCAATGGCAGCGGCCATTCTGGGCGTCAGTTCTCCCAGCATGGCATTGGCGGCAAGAATCCCCACAGATCCAACGATATAATCAACCTTGGTTGCGTTCACCACAATGGCATTCTCACCAGTCGCGCCTTCATCCGCCCCTGCCTTCAGCATCGCAGCAGTAGCCAGTGCGTTGGTGCCAAGGGCAAGAATCCTGACCTCGGAACCCAAGATCTCCCGAATCTTTTCTACCAGGGTCTTCCCCATTCCTCCTCCCTGACCATCCACCACTGCTATGCGCATTAATATCCTCCATCGACTATAATCGCTGTTAAGGTATTATAGCATTTTTTGTATCAATATAAAAGCAGACTTCTTTGCGGATCCATCACCGGGTTGCCGGATTCCGGATCCAAACCTGCCCGACAAGGCAATGATAGCAAAAGCGCCTGCCGTTCAGTGTCACGGCAGGCTGGGGATGCTTTTGGCGATGAAAGCAGGCGATCTCAGAAACTCGCTGCCCTAGGCATGCTTTGGGTTTTCCCTGCGAGGGTTTTGGCCTGCTGAAGCATGGATTCTATGAACACACCGTAACCCCTCTCCGGATCGTTGATGAAGACGTGGGTCACGGCTCCGATCAAGCGTCCGTCCTGAAGGATTGGACTTCCGGACATACCCTGGACAATGCCCCCGGTCGCTTGCAGCAGCCTTTTGTCGGTTATCCTGATAACCATATTCTTGGTGCTTCCCAGGTCCCATTTTGCGATTTTCTGGATCTCTATCTCAAACTCCTCCACAATATCATCTCGGATGCAGGCCAGGATGGACGCCTTTCCCACATGGACCAGGCTGTGGGAACCTATTGAAACCGGTCGGCCTTTGGGATCATGGAAATCCTCCGACAACCGGCCATAAACGCCAAAATCGCAGTTCAGTTCGATATCGCCGATAACCTGGTTCTTACTGAGAAAGTCTCCTTCCAGTTCACCCGGCGTGCCTTTGACGCCTTTTTTAATACCTTTGATGCTGGAACGCATCAGTTGACCGGAACCGACCTGAAGCAGGGAACCGGTGTCGATATCGCTGATACCATGGCCTAATGCGCCATATACCTTGCTTTCGGGATCAATAAAGGTAAGCGTGCCAATCCCCGCGGAGCTGTCCCTGACCCAGACGCCGATACGGTATTGCGTGTCTTCAGCCGACCTGAGCGGCGTCACCGACGTATTTTGTTTCACATTCTGCCGTATATATGTCATAGGGATAGCTTTGCCATTGGAGTTTTCAATAACCGAAACCAAATCCTTGATGCTCCGAATATCTTTTCCACCGGCTTTGACAATGATGTCGCCAGCCATAAGTCCGGCTTTCTCGCCCGGCGACACTTTGGTGCCGTCTTCCAGGACAACGCTGGAAACATTGATGATCATGACACCGCTGGTCTTCAGCTTTATCCCGATGGGAAAACCGCAAACGAGGACCTGCTGACTGGGTATGGCCCGAACCTCAATGGTCTTGACCGGGATAAAGCCCAGCATTTTCACTTCCATCTGCGCCCGGCCTTCGCCGGTGCATTTGAGCTTGTAAGGCCTTTCAAAGGCATCAACGGTCTGATCGTCCATATAGGTCAGTTTTAACAGGCTGCTGTCCGTAAAAGCCTGGAGAAACAACGGAGATCGGATAGAAATGGTGTAATCCTCACCGGCCAGGAGCGTGATGTTTCCTGGCAGGACAAAGAGGGTCACCACATATGCGACTGCCATCATCAGAAATAATATGAAAAAAGATAAAACGAACCATTTTCTTTTCCGCAAAAGAATCACGCTCCGTATGAAATCTCTTTTCATAAGTTAACCCCTGAGCGTGAGTCTTATGCTTTCCAATTAGCCCATTATTTTCCTTTCCAGTTGATGATGTTCATGGTATTCAGGAAACAGTCCGATTTGAGAAAATCATCTGGATAAGCGGATGAGCACATCATGGGATGCCTGGATTCCAACAGGGTCCCCGACAGAATCTGAGCTTTATAGGATATGACATGCTTCCCCCAGAGGAACCAGGTCAGTTCCGGGTAGGTTCCAGAAAGATAATTCAGCAGCCTTACCGAAAAGGGGTGCCAGATACGGCGATGAGCCCCCGGCGCGGATGCGGCGGAAGTAAGCCAGACGTTCAGCAAAAGCACGCCCTGGCGTTCCCACGATTCAAAGATCCTGTCCGGGGATTCAAGGACAAAACGGCCGTCGGCTATCTCCGGCAGGATTTGCGTAAACGTCGGAATGTCGGAATAATGCTCGATGTGGTTATAGGTCTTATAGATCAATCGCACGATATTCTTGAGAGAAACCTGCCTGAACGGCTGATGCCAGGACTTCAGCGTCCCGACCTCGAAGGCACGGCCGGTTGCGGCTCCCGGCTCAGGATAGGGATCCTGTCCCAGGATGACCACCTTGACCTTTCCCGGATCAAGCGTAAGGAATCTCAGCACGTTTGTCCTTGGAGGATTGATATTCTCGCCAAGGCAGGATTCAATTTCATCAAGCATGGCCACGGTTTTCTGGTCCAGGAAATCCGACCATGCCGGATGCGTGTTTTCGGGAATTAAAGACACATCAATACCTCCGTTTTGCAATTCAAGCCGGGTTAAATGTCCATCGTCCACTACCGTGGCACCCTACTGGGAGCCCGTAAAGGTCAAGGCCGCATTGCGATAAGGCCAAAACAGCTTGTGAGAATGGGAACAGGGCCGCTGCTGTTTGAGCGAAGCAAGCTTAGCCGTCCCCCATTCGAACAGCAGCTAGCTGTTTTGCAGCCGTGCAGCACAGCGGCCGGGCTTTACGAGCTCCCGGAAATTGCCACGCTCCGCTGACGCTGCGCTCGCAATGACATATTGTTTTGCAGCAGTGAAGAACTGACCAGCATATCAGCCGACCGCCTCATTGCAGATACTGCTTCAGCTCCGCAATCCGGTCGCGGAGAGCCGCGGCACGCTCGAACTCCAGTTCCCTTGCGGCCTGCTTCATTTCCTTCTCCATGGATTCTATCAGGGACCGGATGGTATCCACATTCAGGGCTTCTGCGCCCTTTGCTCCGGCCTTGTACTCCTTGGTCTCTTCAGCCGCATGGGTTGCTTCGATGACCTGATGGACCGCTTTATGGACGCTTCTGGGCGTAATGCCATGCTTCACGTTATACTCATGCTGGATTTTCCGGCGCCTGTTGGTCTCATTGATGGCCCGTTCCATGGACTGGGTAATGGTATCGGCATACATGATGACACGTCCGTTCACATTTCTGGCCGCACGGCCTATGGTCTGAATCAGAGAGGTCTCGGATCTCAGGAATCCTTCCTTGTCCGCGTCCAGGATGGCCACCAGGGAAACCTCGGGGATGTCCAGGCCTTCTCTGAGCAGGTTGATCCCCACCAGCACATCGAACTTGCCCAGCCTCAAGTCCCTCACGATCTCCATGCGTTCTATGGTGTCAATGTCGGAATGCAGGTACCTCACGCGGACTCCCATATCTGCCATGTACTTGGTTAAATCCTCCGCCATCCTCTTGGTTAGCGTGGTGACCAGGACCCTCTCTCCCCTTTGGACCACCGTATTCACCTCATCAAGAAGGTCATCAATCTGGCCTTTGACCGGCTTTACTACGATCTCGGGATCCAGGAGCCCGGTAGGCCTGATGATTTGCTCCACCACCTTGGTTGACAGCTTCCGCTCATATTCGGCGGGGGTCGCGCTGACATAGATCACCTGGTTGATGCGCTGGTTGAATTCCTCAAAAGTCAACGGCCTGTTGTCAAAAGCCGACGGCAGCCTGAAACCGTAATCCACGAGGGCCTGTTTCCTGGAACGGTCACCATTGTACATGGCCCCGATCTGGGGAATGGTGACATGGGACTCATCGATCACCAACAGGAAATCCTTCGGGAAGTAGTCAAGCAATGTGTAGGGAGCGCTGCCCGGCGCCCGTCCGCTGATATGCCTGGAATAGTTCTCAATTCCCTTGCAAAAACCTATTTCCTGCATCATCTCCAGATCGTACCGAGTGCGCTGCTCAAGACGCTGCGCTTCCACCAGCTTGCCTTCCGCTCTCAACTCGCGCAGCCTTTCCTCCAACTCCTGCTCAATGCTCTGGATCGCCCGCTGCATCTTTTCCTTCTTGGTGGCGAAGTGGGAGGCCGGGAACACGGCAATATGGGAGCGGTAGCCAATGACCTCACCGGTCAGGGCATCGATCTCGGTAATCCGTTCGATCTCATCGCCGAAGAATTCCACCCGCAGCGCCGTATTGCTGGACGACGGCGGGAAGATGTCCAGAATATCGCCTTGTACCCGGAAGGTTCCCCGTTTAAAATCATACTGGTTCCTGGTGTATTGGATGTCCACAAGCTTCTTGATGACCTCGTCCCGATCCTTAATCATACCCGGCCTTAAGGACAACATGAGATCGGTATAGTCCTCCGGATCACCCAGGCCGTAAATACAGGAGACACTGGCTACGATGATCACATCCCGCCGTTCAAACAGGGCGGCTGTAGCCGAGTGCCGTAGTTTGTCTATCTCGTCGTTGATGGATGAATCCTTTTCAATATAGGTATCGGTGACAGGGATATAGGCCTCCGGCTGATAATAGTCATAATAGCTCACAAAATACTCCACCGCGTTATCCGGGAAAAACTCGGCAAACTCGTTACACAGCTGGGCCGCCAGCGTCTTGTTGTGGGCGATGACCAGGGTGGGTTTCTGGACCCGTTCAATCACATTGGCAATGGTAAATGTCTTGCCTGAACCGGTGACACCCAGAAGTGTCTGATGCCGACTGTTGCTCATGATCAGCTCCGTGAGTTCTTCTATTGCCCTGGGTTGATCCCCGGTTGGCTTATAATCTGATTTGAGCTTGAATTCAGGCATGGTCTCCCTCCGTCATGATTATCCGGGCTTCACCCGTATGCCCGAATACAGTTAGAAATACAAAAGGCCATACATGCCATTTTGCATGTACAGCCCTTCTCCAGCAATCTCTTTGATCATCACTTCAGCAGGAACACAAGTATCACGGTTACAATGATGAATGCTATGGCAAGCCATCCGGTCAGCTTGCTGAACAAGGACTCATAGGTACGCGCCTTGTTTTTGCCGAAGAAGGTCTCAGCGCCTCCGGCGATGGAACCGCTCAAACCGGCGGATCTGCCGGACTGCAACAGCACAATGGCGATAATGGCGAGACAGATGATCAGATATATGATATTGACAACGATTTCCATTACCCTCATAACCTCCATGGATTAATGCAGCATGTACAATTGTAGCACAAAGAATTGGGCATGACAAGTAACAATTTATCAAGAAGCAATATGGGCGGCACCGGTCGAACACCATGCCGCCCAGTATGCAATGGAAGGATTAAAGACGTTTTTCCAACTTTGCTCTTTCCGCCTCAAACCCAGGTTTGCCCAACAGGGCGAACATATTCTTCTTATAGGCTTCCACACCGGGCTGGTCAAAGGGATTGACCCCCAGGAGATAACCGCTAACGCCGCAGGCTTTTTCAAAGAAATACACCAGATAGCCAAACCAGTAAGGCGTCATTTCCGGGATATTGATAACCAGATTGGGGACTTCTCCGTCCACATGGGCCAGGATGGTGCCCTTCATGGCCATCTTGTTGACAAAATCCATCTCCTTGCCGGATAGATAATTGAGCTTGTCGAGATCATCCTCGGTCTTTATCATGGTAAGGGATTTCCTGCATTTCTCCACGTTGAGGACCGTTTCAAAAATGTTCCTGAGGCCATCCTGGATGTACTGACCCATGGAATGCAGGTCGGTGGAAAAATCCACGCCTGCCGGGAATATGCCCTTCTTATCCTTTCCTTCGCTTTCGCCGTAGAGCTGCTTCCACCATTCGGTCAGATAATGCAGTGAAGGCTCATAGTTGACCAGGATCTCGGTGGTCTTCCCTTTCCTGTACAGGGCATTCCGCACCGCCGCGTAACGGTAGCAGTGGTTTTCAGCAAAAGGCTTTTTGCAATCCACATAGGCATCCTGTGCGCCCTTCATCATCGCGGCGATATCGATGCCCGCCACAGCGATAGGAAGCAAGCCGACTGCAGTAAGCACCGAAAAACGGCCGCCCACATCATCGGGAATGACAAACTGTTCATACCCCTCTGAATCCGCCAGGGTTTTCAAAGCGCCCCTCACCTTGTCGGTGGTGGCATAAATACGCTTCCTTGCACCCTCTTTTCCATATTTCTTTTCCATGAAATCTTTGATGATGCGGAAAGCGATGGCCGGCTCGGTGGTTGTACCCGACTTGGAAATCACATTGACCGATACTTCCTTGCCTTCAACAAGCTCCAGGAGATCAGCCAGATAGGTGGAGCTGATGTTGTTTCCGGCAAAATAGATTTCAGGACCATTGCGCTTTTCTTTCGGGAGCATATTGTAGAACGAATGGCTCAGCGCTTCAATGGCCGCCCGTGCCCCCAGATAGGATCCCCCGATTCCGACCACAATCAGGACATCCGAATCCTGACGTATCTTTGCGGCGGCTTTCTGGATACGGCTGAACTCTTCCTTGTCGTACGCGTTGGGAAGCTCAACCCACCCCAAAAAGTCATTGCCGGGCCCGCTTTTCTCATGAAGCATGGCGTGAGCGGAAAGAACCTGGGGTTCAAGGTAGCTTAACTCATGTTCGCTGATGAAACCCAGAGCATTCTTGTGGTCAAAAGTCAATTTTTCCATGTCGCTCATACCTTTCCTTGAATATGATTAGCTTTAGCATAATTTACCGGAAATATTCTACCATGTTTTATCCTGCTTGTGCATAAAAATTGCAGTATAAAATACCTGCTTCCGGAAAAAATCGAAATGAAGCCCTGCAAGTATACACCCGCAGGGCTTTGAACACCTGGCTTCTTTATTACACTTGCGACCGGTCACCTGTATAGTTAACCGAACCGACGGTCGTCATCAACACCGATAGCCGTATTGGCACTAATCAGACCTTCGTATCCACATTTCTGCCTATGTGGGGATGGACACTTTGCTCCATCAGCCTGATCAGAGCCTGGGTATCCGTTTGCATGTTCTCCATGGTCTTTTTCATGATGGCGATACCGGCTTGCTGTCTGAGCGCATTTTGCCGGTAGATAACCGATATTGCCGCTATGTCCATGGAAATCTGCTCCTTTCCCAACTTGTTGCTTATGAATTATTTACCCAGGAAAACCCGGGGCGAACACAGCCAAATCAAAAAGCCTCCCCGCCGGCTGAAGCGGGGAGGTGGTAAAGATGCTTGCCCTTTATCCCAGCGGGTGAATCTTGTATTCGTAATTCACCATATCCGAATCGATCTTGTATTTTTGCGCCTTTCTGTATTCAAAGAATTTGGTCGCCACCTGGGGATACATGGCATAGGTCAGGACATCCTCTTCCTGCTCCATGTACTCGGCCATTTCAGCCTTAATCTTATCAAGCTCATTAGGAATCAGATCCGCCGGCCTGCAAGTGATGGGCTCTTCATCGCCGATGATCTTTTTTCTGATCTCATCTGAAATGGGGGCCGGTGTTTTGCCGTATTCACCCCTGACAAGGCCCTTGGTCTCCTTGGGCACCATTTTGTAACGCTCACCCGCTATCACATTCATAACAGCCTGGGTTCCGACAATCTGGCTGGTGGGCGTAACAAGGGGCGGATAACCCAAATCCTCCCTTACCTTGGGCACTTCCTTGAGAACATCCATGAACAGATCTTCCCGTCCGGCCTGTTTAAGCTGGGAAACCAGGTTTGAAAGCATGCCGCCGGGCACCTGGTAGGTCAGCGTGTTGACATCCACGCCCATTACCTTGGTGTTCAAAAGACCACTTGCCAGGTATTTCTCGCGAAGTTTTGTGAAATATTCGGCGATTTCGCTCAAAAGCCCCAAATCATAACCCGTGTCATAGGTTGTGCCCTTCAGAGTCGCCACCAAGGGTTCAGTAGGCGGCTGGGATGTTCCCATGGCCAGCGGGGACAGGGCGCAGTCCACCACATCCACTCCGGCTTCAATTGCCTTGAGATAGGTCATGGAGCCTACGCCGCTTGTATAGTGGGTATGGAGCTGTATGGGAACCTTCACGCTTTCCTTGAGGGCCTTTACCAGTTCATAGGCCTGATAGGGAACGAGAAGTCCGGCCATGTCCTTGATGCATATGGAATCGGCGCCCATCTCCACAAGGGTTTTGGCGTCCTCCACGAATTTTTCCAGACTATGGTAGGGGCTGATGGTATAGGAGATGCATCCCTGGGCGTGGCCTCCCTCCTTCTTACAGGCTTTGATGGAACGCTCCACATTTCTCAGATCATTGAGGGCGTCGAATATCCTGATGATATCAATGCCGTTGGCTATGGTCTTCTGAACAAAATAATCCACCACATCATCGGCATAGTGCTTGTATCCCAGCAGATTCTGCCCACGCAGCAGCATCTGCAGCTTGGTTTTTTTCGCTTTTTCCCGGATTTTCCTGAGCCTTTCCCAGGGATCCTCGTTGAGGAACCTCAGGCATGCGTCAAAGGTGGCGCCGCCCCAGCATTCCAGCGAGTGATAGCCCACCTGGTCCAGCTTCTCCACAATGGGCAGCATTTCCTCGGTGGTCATCCTGGTGGCAATCAGGGATTGGTGCGCGTCGCGCAAGATGGTTTCTGTAATCTTAACACCCATGATTCATATGGCCTCCTGATCACACTTAATTCAAGGTCGCAATGATGTCCCCGCTGTTCACCTGCTGGTTCCGGGCAACATTGATGCTGGCGACCACAGCGTCATTGGGCGAGAGAATCTCGTTTTCCATCTTCATGGCTTCAAGGATGGCGATGACCGTTCCTTTTTTTACGCTGTCGCCCACATTGACCTTGATATCCAGTATGGTTCCGGGCATGGGTGCGGTAATCTTGATCGCGCCTAACGTACCTGAAGGTGCGGGCTCGGATTTCGGCGCGGGCGCTGCAGCGGGAGCAGATGTTGCGGCTGCCGGAGCCGATGCTGCGGCTGATACGCCTGCAATCGTGGCCGGAGCCGATCCACCAACTTCTTCAACTTCTACTTCATAACGATTCCCATTCACATTGACAACAAACTTTCTCATTTAGGTTACTCCTTCCATCCGCCGGCAAGTTATCGGTATGAACGCAAATGCGGCGGTGTATATCAGAATCTTTACTGCAAATTATCCCGCCAAACGCGGCATCTCTGAGGTTTATCGGATGCCGAACCTTAAAGCGGTATGTTTCCATGTTTTTTGGGCGGCCTTGTCTCACGCTTTCCGGCCAGCATATCCAGCGCGCTGGCGATGCGCTGGCGGGTCGTGGCAGGCTCGATCACATCATCCACATAGCCTCTAGCGGCGGCAACATAGGGATTGGAAAACTTATCCCTGTATTCCTGGATCTTCTCCTTCCTGAAGGCTATTGGATCTTCCGCTTTGCCAATCTCTTTCTTAAAGATGATGTTGGCGGCACCGTCCGGACCCATAACGGCTATCTCCGCAGTGGGCCATGCCAGCACCATATCGGCGCCCAGGTGCTTGCTGTTCATGGCAATATAGGCTCCGCCGTAGGCCTTCCGTACGATAACGTTGATTTTGGGAACTGTGGCCTCGGAAAAAGCGTACAGCAGCTTGGCGCCATGCCTGATGATGCCGTTATGTTCCTGCTGGACACCCGGCAGATACCCCGGCACATCCGTAAAGGTAAGCAACGGGATATTGAATGCATCGCAGAAACGGACAAACCGTGCTCCCTTGTCGGAGGCATCCACGTCAAGCACACCTGCCGCCACTCTGGGTTGATTGGCCACGATGCCGACCGTTCTGCCGCCAATCCGGGCAAAGCCCACAATCAGGTTCCTGGCAAAGTTTTCATGAACCTGGAAGAAATCCCCGTCATCCACCACTCTGGTGATGATGTCCATCATATCGTAGGGCTTGTTGGGATCATCAGGGATGACGGTGTTCAGCGCGTCATCCAGGCGGTTTACATCGTCCTCGGTGAGTACGATTTCCGGATCGCTGAGATTGTTGTCGGGAAGAAAACTAAGCAGCTTCTTGACCTGGGCAAAACAGGAAGCCTCATCGGGCGCCTGGAAATGCGCCACGCCGCTGATGGAACTGTGAGCGCCGGCGCCACCCAGTGCATCAAATGTGACATCTTCGCCCGTAACCGCCTTGATAACCGACGGTCCGGTAATGAACATATGGCTGGTCTTATCCACCATGAAGATAAAATCGGTAATGGCCGGGGAATATACGGCTCCGCCGGCACAGGGACCCATGATGACGGAGATCTGCGGAATAACGCCCGAGGCCAGCGTGTTTCTCCGGAAGATCTCACCGAAGCCGCCAAGGGCATCGATGCCCTCTTCTATTCTGGCTCCCCCGGAGTCATTGATGCTGATAAATGGGGCACCCATTTTCATGGCCAGGTCCATGACCTTGGTGATCTTCTTTGCGTGCATCTCGCCAAGGGATCCGCCGATCACGGTAAAATCCTGGGAAGAAACATAGACCAGTCTGCCGTCGATGGTACCATAACCGGTTACAACGCCGTCGCCGGCGACTTTCTTTTCCTGCATGCCAAAATCCGTACCCCGTGTTTCAACGAAAGCATCCAATTCCACGAAGCTACCCTCGTCCAACAGAAGCGCAAGACGTTCCCGAGCAGTATGCTTTCCGGCCTCATGCTGCTTGGCAATCCTGGCTTCTCCGCCTCCCTGGAGAATGCGCTCCCTGCGTTGGCGAAGGTCGTTAATCTTTTCATGTGTTGTCATTTTTTCACCTCAAAACACGCTGATCGGTTGATAGACAATCAGTTCGTTAATATTTTAACCTTTTAATTATAACTAGGTCATAATAATTATATATAAGTCCTGCTGGGAATGCAACAATTACTGGAAATTCGATTTATACATTTTTTTCTACGCACACCAGGATGGGCGGGCAATTGATCTGGTTGATGAACTCGGTTTTCATGACGCTGTACCGCCTGGGATCCAGGTCACTCAGATAACGCAGCAGGGCATCCCGTTCCTCGAAGCCAGTATCTCCGCCATAATAGATGACGATGATGATGAGCCCGTCATCCCTGAGCAGGGCCAAAGACTTTTCAACCGCCGCAATCGTGGTTTCTGCCCGCGTGTTGATCCGATGGTCGCCGCCCGGCAAATAGCCCAGGTTAAACATCACCAGCTTGACGGGTTCGGCAATGTACCTGTCCATATGTTCATGTCCGTCATGGATAAGTTCGCACCAATCAAGAGCAGCCTTGTCTTCCAACAGTTGGCGGGTATGTCTCACAGCTTCTTCCTGGATGTCAAAGGCATATACCTTCCCGCCTGGTCCTGTCAGCCGGGCCAGGAATAAGGTATCGTTCCCGTTTCCCATGGTGGCGTCGACCACCCTGTCACCGGGTCTGACAACAGCTTCCGCATATTGGTGCGCCTGAATCAGTGCCTTGCGCAAAACGGCCATCCTTCAACCATCCTTTTCTACCATATTTCCGGTATACCCCACCGATTGGCAGGACTGTCAGCTGCCTGTCCGGCCAATGCTCTCATTATATCACGAAATATCATAACAACACGGGCTGAAGCATTTATTTCCGCGTATCTTTCTACCATAGTGCGAGTTTTTTACAGAGCACAAAACGGGACGATTCACACGAACCGTCCCGCTATTGTTTCAAACGGTATACTTTAAAATAAATCCAAAGGAGAGTATCAGCTGATCTTTTCGCTAAGCCTCAACGTATCTGCCACCATGGCAATGAATTCCGAGTTGGTTGGCTTTCCTTTCCGGGTATTGATGGTATAGCCAAAGAGTTCATTGATGGTATCCACCCGGCCTCTGTTCCAGGCGACCTCAATGGCATGCCTGATGGCCCGTTCAACCCTGCTGGGAGTTGTTTTATGCACCTTGGCCAGTTCCGGATACAGCCTCTTGGTCACTGCGCTGATGATCTCGCGATCCTTAACGGCCATCATGATGGCATCACGCATATACTGATATCCCTTAATATGGGCAGGAACACCAACATCCCGCATGATCTGAGTGATCTTTGACTGAACGTCGGCGTTTGAGGCGGTAATTTTGGAGGTCGCGGTCGCTGTGGAGGTACTTCCTTCCATCCGCAGGACTGTCGGGCTGTGGCTTCTCACCAGCTCCCTGATTCTCTCAACAAGCACGCCCAGATCAAAGGGTTTGACAATGTAATAGATGGCACCCAGAACGAGGGCTTGCTGAGTGATCGTGTCCTGGCCCACAGCCGATAGGACGATGAATAGGGGTTTTTCCGACGGGCTTATATCCTTGAAGCGTGTCAGCACTCCAAGCCCGTCAAGCCTTGGCATGATGATATCCAGCACAACAATATCCGGTTTAGTTTTCTCAATCATCTCGATAGCGTCTTCGCCATTCTCCACTCTGGCGGTTACTTCGATATCGTTCTGACTTTCCAGGAATTCGCAAATAATCATACCAAATGCGACATTATCATCTGCTACCAGAACACGAATTTTATCTTTCACGCTTTACCTACCTCCTTTGTGTCTCTAGTGCTAATTATATTGTTCTATTCCACTTTTTACAAGTAAACTTTTTATATTACCTGAATAGTTTTGGCATAGCTCCGTCTTTTGCCACGTAAATCTATTCCATTACAGGGAAATATGACGAAAGATGTCTCGCCGGAAATGCGTCATGGTCTATGTTAAAAAAAAACAGCCTGCGCATCATTTCGCAGGCTGTTTGCGGGATCCGTCCTTTTATCCTTCGGACACATCCACAGTTATATGTGTGAAAACACCGTTCACGTTCAGATTGATAGATCTGTCCGCCGAATGATAGTTGGAGGATTCATACCTCTCTCCCTCCCTCCGGAGGGTAATACCATTCCCGCTGATGTTGTTCACCAAAGCATCCGATTTTATACGGATCCCGGTCCCTTCCGGTATGGAAATGCTGAGATTCACCAAAGCACCATTGCATTCAATGTCTGTCGCATCCTGCAGGCTTCCTGCAATGATCCTCAGGTCACAGGTTCCGCCGCTGATCTCACACTTTCCCAGCGGGAACCCTGAAAAATCAAGTACTCCGTCGGCAGTCCCCGTATTGAATTCAAGGTCCCAGACAACCGATTTGTTCAGGTCAGCGAAAAAGTTCCTTCCGGAATCAATCGCAAATGGTCTTCCCTCCTGAGAAAACACGATACTGTCGCCCCCGCCGGAATAACTGTAAGTCAGGCCCTTGATGTCTGAGTTCACCTGTGCCAGCACCGAGTCGGAAGCGCCTGTACGAAGGTTAGCCGTTCCGGTATTGATCTCCATCTTGGCATGCTCCATGCCGTCTTTCATCTCGATAATATAGCGTTCTCCTCCTGTAAGATCGCGGCTGTTGCTGCCCAGATAAATGCCGTAACCGATAACAAGGGCAATGGCGATAACCCAAACCACAACACGCATCACGCGGGCTTCCTTTTTCAGGAGCAGCGTAATACCTGCCGCCACAAAAAACACCGGCCATAATGTCAGGACTGCCAACACGACCGACACCATATCACCGGCCGCCAGCAGCCATAATATGCCGATTAAGATCAGCAGCAGGCCCCACAAGTTGCGTTTTTTCATATCATCCAACCTTTCCGGCCTTCGGCCTTAGCTTTTCCTTCCGCCGAACAGTATATAGAGACCGCTGATTACCAGTAATCCTGCAATGATATAGCGCCAGTCAAGCCAGGCAAAGAACATGCGCGCCAAAAGGAAGACGCCCGCTGCAATCAGAAGGATGCCGAAAAACACCCTTGCCCTTTCCCTGTCTATGGGCTCACGGTATCCCGGTCCATCCCCAAAAAAATCCCCATCATGGTAGGCCCGGCCATATTCATGGCTGTCATATCCCGGATCCTGATAAGCCTGATCGCTATCGGGGACAATAATGACACACAGGAAATAAACAAACAGGCCGGGCAGCACGCCGCTGGCAAGGATGGCCGCAAAGGCCAGAAGCCTGACGATAGATTTATCCATGCCGAAATAATCTGCCAGACCCGAACACACACCGCCAATAATCCTGTCATTCCGACTCCTCTGAAACCTTCTTCCCATACTGACACCTCTATCCAAATCAATCTGAAAATCCTTATTGCTCTATTCAAATAAATATACGGAGACAGTTTGGCATTGTCTGAAACGAGCGAAATGAGAAACGCAGGCAAACCAGAAAGGCTCATTCTCTTGAGTCAAGGCGGGCAGATGACGGCGGCAGAAAGATGGGCCATATCACACTACTCAATAACCCAGATCAAGAATCCTGGCCGAGATTTCGGCAAATACCGGCGCGGCGCTCTTCCCGCCGCTGGTACCGTCTTCGATAAAGACACACATGGCATACCTGGGGCTGGCCACAGGGAAATATCCGACAAACCAGGCGTGCAGCACGTCCCGATCGTCACGGATCCAGCCGGTTTCAGCGCTGCCGGTTTTTCCTGCGCTTCCGCCAAAGCCCTGGATGTTGGCCAGCCGACCCGTACCGTCCTCCACCGTCATCATCATCATTCTCTGGAGGGTTTCGGCTATTTTTTTATCAAGCACACGTTCCCATGCGGGAGATTTGATGTTCCGGATTCTTTCGCCCCTGTCATTGATGACACAGTCTATCAGGGAAAGCCTGTTGAGAATGCCGCCGTTGGCGATAACAGAAACCAGGTTGGCTGCCTGAACCGGGGATATGAGCAGGTCCCCCTGACCGATGGACAGGTTTGCCACTTCGGCCGCCGAGGCATAGCCCATGGTATTGGGTAAAAGCCCATAAGGCTCGTCAATACCCTGAAGATACAATCCGGTTCTTGTCCCCAGACCAAGTCTTTCGGCCATTCTGATGATATCATTCTTACCCACCAGCTGCCCAAGGGTAATAAAATAGGTATTGCAGGATTGGGCGAACGCCTGGGCCATATTCAGAGTGCCGTGACCGCCGCTGTCATAATTCCAGCATTTCATCATCAGGTTACCCATCATGGCATATCCCGGGCAATCAAAGGTAGTATCCGGAGAAATGCCTTTTTCCAACGCTGCAGTCGCTGTGACAATTTTGAAAATGGAGCCCGGGGTATACTCGCCCAATGCCCGGTTGAACAGCGGCTGAGCCGGATCCTGCAATGCGCTTCCGATGCGGGTGGGATCAAAATCGGGACGCGAAGCGATAGCCAAAATATCGCCGTTGAGGATATCCACAATGACCACCGCTCCCCGATCCACCATCCTTTCCATGACTTCTTCAACGATCTCCTGCATATGGTAGTCCAGGGTTGTTTTGATATTGAGCTTCTGCACACCGGTGGTGTTCCAGATACGGTATCCGAACTGCTCCATGGCCACATTTCCCGCATCGGCCAGCACCCCCGCATAAACACCTCCGCCTTTTTCCAGGGTGTTCTGATAGGCCTTCTCAATGCCTGACAGCCCGGTCTCCCCTTTTTCATCAACATAACCGATCATGTGGACAGCCAGGGTCTCCTCCGAATTCCGCACAGGAAGCTCCACGATACTCAGGCCGGCGATGGCAGCATCCCGGATGACTTCCGCCTGCTTCTCCGTAACCATGATAGCGCTGGGCAGGAAGTTTCTGGCCGCGATGGCCTCCAACTCACCCATGGACATGTTCAGAAGTTCGGACGCCTGTCTCAAACATGATACATCCTTCAGCAATTCTTTCGGCTGGATAACGGCAAGGAATTGATTCCGGCGGTTTGTAAATCTGATACCGTTCCTGTCCAGGATGTCCCCTCGTTCGGCATAAATTCTGACATACCTCCAGCGTTGGGTTGCGGCTGCTTCGGAGTATTCTTTGCCTCTGACCGTCTGGATGGAAAATGTCTTTAATGCCAGTAGCACTAACAGAATAAAATAAAGATATTTCACAAAAGCAATGCGCGATTTCATGATCATGCTCCCCTATTAGGAGTATGCCCGAAATCGCGCATCTTCATAAACGCCCTGGTTTAACAGGATGAAGGGGTCTTTCGGAAAACTTCCCAATAGCGCCTGGCGCTTTCAATATCCTCCATGACCTGCTTTTTCAGCGCCTCGATGCTCTCGAACCGCTTCTCCCCCCTGAGCTTAGCAAAAAATGAGACCTCTATTTCGCTGCCGTAAAGATCCTCATCCCAGTCCAGGATGTGCGTCTCAATACTGAACCGGCCTTCCCTGCCCCGCACAGTCGGGGCATAGCCCACATTGGTTACGCTGTTCAGCCATCTGCCGCGGCTGAGAGTCTTTGTAATGTAAACGCCATTGGCCGGCACCACCATTTCCGGATCGGCGATGATGTTGGCCGTGGGAAAACCCAAGGTCCGACCGATCCTGCGTCCGTCCACAACCGTGCCTTTCAGGGAGAAATGTCGGCCCAGGAGCTGGAATACCCTTTCCATTTTTCCTTTCCGGATATATTCCCGGATGAGCGTGCTGCTAACAATCTCCGAATTCACCTTGACCGGCGGAATCACAATCACCCTGAAGCCGTACTTGTCCCCCAGCCGCTTCAACAGCTCAGTATCTCCCTTTCCCATATAGCCAAAGCGGTAATTGAAGCCCACGACGGCCAGCTTCATCCTGAGGCCGTCCACCAGGATATCCTTCACAAAATTTTCGGGCGACAGACGCGAAAAGTTCTCGTCAAAATCCTGATAATAAAGCCAGTCGATAGCGTGGGCTTCCAGGATCCTGATCTTCTGCTCATTGGATGTGATAAGCGGATTGACCAGATTTTTTCGCAGGATGTTCTCAGGGTGTTTCTTAAAGGTATAGACCACGGAGGCAAGCCCATTCATGCGGCATTCGCTGATCAAAGTGTTGATCAGCGCCATGTGGCCGATGTGCAGTCCGTCAAAATTTCCCAGGCCTACACCGGTATGTATAGCCTTATCTATCTGATCCCATTGCGTAATGATCTGCATAATATTACTGCCTCCCCAGCCATCTGTGGCTCTTGACCTTCCGAAGCCTACCCTGGCTGATAACTTTGCCTATGGCAACCAGAGTACCGTTATTATGGTATATTCTTACCAGTTCACCATCATTGCCCATGGAATCAGGACACGGAACAGACAAGCCGTTTTTAAGCTTTTCAACCTGTTCGGCTGCAACGACAAAACGCGGAAATTGAGTCAACGCCACATCCATTCCCAGGATCACATCCTGTAGGGAACCATTCTTCGCGCGTTCCTGCAGTTCTTCAAGGGTAACCGCATCTTCCAGGCGAAATGGACCGGATCTGGTCCTGACCAGGGATTCCATATGCCCGCCGCATCCCAGCTTGGCGCCGATATCGGCACAGAGGGTTCTGATATAGGTACCCTTGGAGCAAGAAACATCAAAGACAGCCCGCACATCCTCCCCTTCCCTGATGATTTTCAGGTTATCTATGGAACGGATGGTGACAGGACGCGGTTTCCGATCCACTTCAATACCCTGGCGAGCCATTTCGTAAAGCCGTTTTCCGTCCACGCGTATGGCTGAATACATTGGAGGAATCTGCATGATATCGCCAACGAAGGAGTAAATGGCTTCTTCAATCTCTTCATCGCTGTTATTGACCACCCGACGCGCCAGGATCTTGCCTGAAGCATCCTGGGTATCGGTTTCAATCCCAAGCCTCAGCACCACATGATAGGCCTTGTCCTTTTCCATGAGGAACTCAATGATCCTGGTGGCTTTTCCAATACAAACAGGAAGCACCCCAGTCGCATCAGGATCAAGGGTGCCGGCATGTCCGATCTTTTTGATTCCTAGAATCCCCCTCAGCCTGTGAACCACTCCGAAAGAGGTTATACCTGAGGGTTTGTTGATATTGAGTATCCCGTCCATTCAGGCATCACCCGTAAGGCTGTCTTTTATGGCGTCTGCAAGGGATTTGACGATATCCTCCAATTCACCTTCGGCGCTGAACCCGGCGGCGCGTTTATGACCACCCCCGCCGAACTTCTCGGCAATCTTCGAAACATCCACATACTCGTTTGACCTCAGGCTGCCCTTGAAATTTCCGGGCTTTTCCTCCCGGAGAAACAGGGAAACTTCCACACCCTCCAGGTTTCGGCCGATGTTCACTAGCCCTTCGCTGTCTTCCAGTTTGGCATTGAAAGAAGAAAGGTCATCCCATCTCAAGTATGAAACAGCCAACTTCCCATCGAGAAGAAGCTTTAGCGAATTCATGGTCTGTTTCATCAGGAAGAGCTTTGCATAGGATATTCTGTCGAAAACCTTTTTATTGGCGTTGGTGAAGTCAATCCCGGTTTTCATCAGCTCACCGGCTATCACCATGGTTTCCGGCGTAGTATTGGAGAAGCGGAAACCGCCGGTATCGGTTATAATGGCGGTATACAGGCAAAGAGCAATATCCTTGGTAACAGGAATCCCCATATACTCGGTCAGCAGCCTGTATATGATCTCACCGGTCGCCGCCGCGCCTGTGTCCACGTAGGAAATATCCGCTTCCACCTTGTTGGTGGCATGATGGTCCACGCTCAGGCGCATCTCCGCATCCTGGTAAACGGCCTGCCGTTCACCCAGCCTGTTGATATCCCCGTTATCCATATTCAACGCCACCTGGTATCGGCCTTCCGGACTGCGTTTGATCAGTTCCAGCCCGGGCAGGAAATCCAGGGTGGCAGGCACGTCTTCTTCTATGAGCACATGGGCCTGGCAATGATTGCTGCTCAGAGCCAACGCTAAGGCCAGGGATGCCCCCAGGGCGTCCCCATCCACATTAAGATGGGGTAGTATGGCAACGCTTCCGGCCTTGCTGAGCACTTTTGCAATGGCCTCCAATTTCTGATCGGACATAATCTTTCTTTCCTTTGTTGCAGTATTGGCTTCATTCTTCGGATGCCTTATTACCCGAACCTCCCATGGTTTCCTCGATAAGCTTGCTGATATGCATGCCTTGCTCGATGGATTCATCCAGCTTGAAATGGATTTCGGGCGTGTAACGCAGGCTGATCCGCTGCCCTATTTCCCGTCGGATAAAGCCGGCGGCGCTGGTCAATGCTGCGATGGCATCCTTCTTCTTGGATTCATCACCGTATATGCTTACATAAACCTTGGCATATCGTAAATCCTTGGTCACTTTGACAGCCGTTATGGAAACAAAATCCGGCAGTCTGGGATCCTTGAGGCTTTCCCTGATGATATGGCTCAGTTCTTTTTTGATCTCTTCAGCAATCCTGTCTGTTCTGTCCACGTTCCATCCCTCTTCCTTATCATCACAGGTCAATGCTCGTCTCACCTTTCAGGTGATTTGACGCTTAATACTATATTATACCCTTTCCCGGACAATTGCCTTCACTTTTTTCGCCGGATGCGCGATTAACGGCCATCGTAGCAAGATCAAAACCCTTCGGATTGAAAATTCACCGCCCCGGATCCCAGGGCGGTGAATTCACCCACACCGCAATCCTCGAAGGATTCAGCGCTTTATTTCTTCCATATGGTAGGCTTCTATAATATCGCCTTCCTTGATATCATTGAACTTTTCAATCATCAGACCGCATTCGTAACCGGCGGCAACTTCCCGCACATCGTCCTTGAAGCGCTTCAGCGAGGCAAGCTTGCCTTCGTAAATGACAATGCCGTTACGCACAAGCCGGATATCGGAGTTTCTCGCAATCTTGCCATCAAGAACATAGGCGCCGCCAATGGTACCCACGCTCGAGATCTTGAAAAGCTGCCGTATTTCCACATGGCCGTCCACAACTTCCTTGTAGGTGGGCTTGAGCATACCCTTCATGGCGTTCTGGATGTCCTCGATCGCATCATAGATAACCCTGTACAACCTGACATCTACGCCTGCCGCCTGGGCCGCCTCCATGACATTGGGACCCGGACGGACATTGAATCCGATGATGATGGCATTGGAAACATTGGCCAACGATACGTCGGACTCGGTGATGGCACCCACAGCACCATGGATGACCTTAACCTTGACCTCATCGTTGCTGAGCTTCTCCATGGACTGTTTGATAGCTTCCACGGAACCCTGGACATCAGCCTTGACAATCAGGTTAAGGTCCTTCACCTGGCCTTGCTGGATCTGGTTGAACAGATCCTCCAGGGATACCTTTCCGCGGGCGCCGATGAGTTTTTCCCTGGCTCGCTGCTTGCGCTTCTCGGCAAGCTGCTTGGCCAGTTTTTCATCCTCTACCACATAGAACAGTTCACCGGCTTCCGGTACCTCTGAAAGGCCGAAGACCTCCACGGGAACGGAAGGCCCGGCTTCCTTAATCTTCTTCCCCTTATCGTTGACCATGGAACGGATATGCCCATAAGCTGAACCGGACAGTACGAAATCTCCAACCCTGAGCGTTCCCCTCTGTACCAGCAGGGTTGCCACAGGACCCCTGTTCTTGTCCAACGATGCCTCGATGACCGTACCCTTGGCCTGTTTGTTGGGATTGGCTTTCAATTCAAGGATATCTGCGGTCAGGAGCACCATTTCAAGAAGCTGATCGATATTCTCATGCTTCTTTGCCGATACGGGAACGGCAATGACATCGCCACCCCATTCCTCGATCAGCAGGCCATGCTCTGCGAGCTCCTGCTTCACCTTCTCCGGATTGGCGTTTGGTTTGTCGATCTTGTTGATGGCCACGATAATGGACACGCCAGCAGCCTTGGCATGGTTGATGGCCTCCACGGTCTGCGGCATGACGCCGTCATCCGCGGCCACCACCAGGATGGCGATATCGGTTACCTGGGCCCCCCTGGCACGCATGGCGGTAAAGGCCTCATGTCCGGGGGTATCCAGGAATGTGATATCCCGTCCGTTTAGATTGACCGTATAGGCACCGATGCGCTGGGTGATGCCGCCTGCTTCCTGTTCCACGATGTTGGTGCTCCTGATGGCGTCCAGCAACGAGGTCTTACCATGGTCAACATGGCCCATGACCACAACAACCGGCGCGCGGGGCTTCAGATCTTCAGGAGCGTCTTCACTCTCGTCAAAGAGGATATCCTCTTCGCTGACCACAACGGCTTTATGCACCTTGACGCCATACTCATCCGCTATGATGGCTGCCGTATCAAAATCCAGTTCCTCGTTCTGGGTCACGGTAATACCCATCAGGAACAGCTTCTTGATCACATCGGCGGCCGATTTCTTAAGAGCCTCGGCCAGTTCCCTTACCGTAATGGTTTCAGGAATGGTAATATCGGTAAGGACAGCCTTGGGAGGTTCCTGCTGCTTCTCCTCTTTCTGAATCTTTACTTTCTTCAGTTTCTTTTCGACGCGCTTGACATTCTTGGCCTCATGCTCGTCATCGTAGAAGGTATCGATCACAAAGTCATCCGACATCATATCGGAAACGCTAGCCTTATGACCTACAATGTCGATCTTCTTTTTCAGGCGACCTTTCTGGGGAACCGCTGCCGGGCGGACTATTTCCCTCTTCTGTTCCTTTTTCTCTTCCTTTCTCTTTTCCACAACCTGCATTTCCCGGCGTTCGCCGCGGGTAAACACCTTTTCTTCAGACGGTGCGGATGCTTTGGGTATGACAAGCTGGTTGCCCCACCTGTCGGAACCTTTGTCATCCCGTCTGCCGCGGCTATCCTTCCCGGCATGGCCGCGCTCGCCATGGGTTGACCTGGCAGCCGCCTTATCACCGGCTGACGGTCTTCCACTTATCGGCTTGTCTTCAGCATGCTTTTTCTCTTCCTGCCTGGAGTCGCTCTTTGGTTGTTCCGCTTCACTGGCCTTTTGCGGCATGTCAGAAGCAGCGCCGGTCCCCGCGGCATGCGCCTTGGTACCACCATCAGGCGCAGCTTTGATTTCGGGTTTCTGCTCCCTAGCCTTTTCACTTTCAGCCCTGGCAGCAGGCTGTCCGGCGTTTTTCTGGCCAGTGCTATCCTCTTTTTCAGCTTTCTGCGCATCCTGGCTTTCGGCTTTCTGAACCTGTTTTACACTCTCGGTGGTCCTGATTCCCTCAGCCTTGCTATCGGCCGTTGCTTCTGTCTTGGGAACCTGTACTTCCGTTGTCTTGGTTTCAACTGACGATGTTTTTACCTGCTGCATGTTCTCCAGTTCTTTCACATTGCTGTGAGCCTTGCTATCAGATTTTTCAGTTATATCGGATATATGGGCTACCTTTTTTATGCTCAAAATGTCGCCAACAGGCTTCTTGATCTTATTCGCTGCGATGATTGAATCCAGGATACTATCGCCGGATTCCTTCCTTTCTTCAGGCTGCGGCTTTGTTTCTTCTTTCTTGGGGCGTTTTCTGATACTGGCTATGACGCTATCCGGATCGCCCCTGACAAATCCGGCCATCAGCCCGTCGTTGGAGTCTGATGTGCGTACGTAGCTGCGCCGTTCTTTCTTCTTATCCTTCTGCTCATCCAGACTCGAATCGTCATGAACCACGACCTCTGTTTTTCTGATTATACGGGGAACGCCCCTCTTGATAACAGCTTCAGTACGATCGCTCTTTCCGGATTCATTCTTGGAAGCCAGGGCATCATTTTTTTGGGTACGGTCGACTATCCCTATATGTTTATAGAGCCGCTCCAATTCGTCATCCTCAAGGGTCGACATATGACTCTTCGGATGGATTCCTATTTCCTCCAGCTTCTCCATGAGCCTCTTGCTCGTTACATTAAGCTCTTTCGCAAGCTCATGTATTTTCAGTTTGTTCAAAAAAGCCACCCCCGTGTATACTGCCAATGGCCCCAGCCATCAACGCGATTTGTCGTGGTTTGTCCCATCATGAATCAATTCTTCAATTCTGGAGGAGAAATGCTTATCGGTAATGGCTATTACCGAATACATCTCCTTCCCCAGAATCTCTCCCAGGCGCTGCCTGGCTCCAAAACGAATGATTGGAACGCCTTTTGCACCGCAGATCCCCAGATATTTCTTTGCCGTATTCGGCGAAGCATCATCCGCCAGAATCACGCAAGTCGCCCTACCGCGCTTTATAGCGCTTTCAACGGCATAATCACCGGCTGCAACCTTTCCGGCTTTTCTGGCCAGTCCGATAAAGGAATATATCCTACTTTCCGACATAGGCCTCCATCTGTCGTGTTATCTCGTCGTAAACCTCCTGAGGAATTTCGCATCCGAACTCGCGGCTCAGGCTTTTTGCTTTCTTTGCCTGCTCAAAACAGGCCATGTTTTTGCAGATGTATGCGCCTCTGCCGTTTTTCTTGCCGGTGGGATCCACGAAAATCTCACCTTCATTGTTTTTGACAATTCTCAGCAGTTCCCGCTTCTCCTTCATTTCCCTGCATCCAACGCACCGGCGCATGGGGATCTTCTTTTTCCTAATCATTCGCTCACCTCATCCCAATACGCTGCATAGGCTTAAACATTATCCTCATCGGTTGCAACAGCTTTATCTCCATTATTCGAATCCTCTTCCGGTACATCGTCATCAAGTACATCAACCACGGTCTCCGGGGATTCCGTCTCATCCAATGACTCTGCATTGCCGGAATCAGCATCCTTCACTTCCTGGCCGGAGACCGCTCCCGGATGGAAGAGCTGGGATTCAATCTGGCTTCTGAGCTGAGATTCGCTCTTAATATCTATTTTCCAGCCTGTAAGCTTGGCGGCAAGCCGCGCATTCTGGCCTTCCTTTCCGATGGCCAGCGACAGCTGGAAGTCCGGAACCACTACCCTGGCCACCTTTGCCTCTTCATCCAGATCAACCTGTATCACCTTGGCCGGGCTCAAGCTGCTGGCAATAAACTCTTCCGGGTTACTGCTCCACTTGATGACATCGATCATCTCTCCGTGGAGCTCATCCACGATGGCACGTATTCTGCTGCCTTTCTGGCCTACGCAGGCCCCTACGGGATCCACGTTTTCATTCCTGGAATGGATGGCGATCTTGGTCCTGGAACCGGCTTCCCTGGCGATGTTCTTGATTTCCACCGTACCATCGGCAATCTCGGGAACTTCCAGTTCCAAAAGCCTTTTTACCAGCCCCGGATGGGTTCTGGAAACATATATCTGCGGATTCTTATTGGTTTTCTTAACGTTGATCACATAAACCTTTATCCGGTCGTGAACATTGTATTTTTCGCCCGGCGTCTGTTCCCCGGGTGGCAGGATGGCCTCCGCACGGCCCAGATCAATAATGACGTTCTTCCTGTCAAACCTGCTGATGATACCGCTTACAATATCCTCTTCCTTGTTGGAGAATTCATCGTATATAATGCCGCGCTCAGCTTCACGGATCCTCTGCATGACAACCTGCTTGGCTGTCTGCGCCGCAATCCGCCCGAATTTCCTGGGGGTAACTTCCACCTCAACGATATCGCCGATTTCGAAGTCTGCGCCAAATCGTTTTGCCTGTTCGATGGATAACTCGGTTGCAGGATCCGTTACCTCCCCCACGATAGTTTTATGTGTAAAGACCCTGACGTCTCCGGTTGTCCTGTCTATCACGACCTCTACATTCTGAGCTGAACCAAAATTCCTCTTATACGCAGAAATCAACGCCTGTTCAATGGCTTCCACCAGGATATCCTTATTGATGCCTCTTTCTTTCTCCAACTGTTCGAGGGCGTGAAGCAACTCAGCGCTCATTTCTTAAATACCTCCAATATCAAAATTTCACAATTGTTTTGGCCTTTGCGATTTGATCAAGGGGGAAGGTCTTCACTTCCTGTGAATCCAGCCGAATCGCTATTTCCTTTCCGTCAAAAGACTCAAGATTTCCCTCATATCTTTTGGCGCCGTCAACGGCTTTAAACAACCGAATTTCTACCAGCTTTCCCACTGCTCTTTCATAATCCCTTGGCTTTTTAAGCGGGCGCTCCAGACCTGGTGAAGATACTTCAAAATAGTACGGATGGGAGATGGGATCTCTTTCATCGAGTATCTTATTCAGGGGTTGACTAATCCGTTCGCAATCCTCATGGCTGACGCCCCCTTCTTTATCGATAAAAACACGCAAAAACCAGTCGCTACCTTCCTTCACAAACTCCACATCAACCAGTTCGCACCCTGCTTCCTCAACAATGGGAAGTGCCAGGGACCATACCAATTCGGATATGCTTGTTTTAGCCATTCAACCCTCCATACACAAATGCAAAGAGTGGGAACTACCCACTCTTTGTACAAAGACGCTTCGAACAACCTCATTGTAGCATAAAATAACTGCTGTGGCAACACCTTTTTGTTTCAGGCCTGCCGCAGGACCGACGGGCAATAGCCGTATCAGGATGACAAGCCATTCCGCATTTTATTATATGCCGCATTGTCCCGCGTTATTCCTTCATCCCCGGGGTGTCATTGCGAGCGGAGCGTCAGCAAAGCGCGGCAAATCTCGAAATCCCGCATGACATACCCGAAGCTTCCATTGCGGGCACCGCTCAAGCGGTATGCGGCAAACTCCCCCGGGAGCCCGTAAAGCCCGGCCGCTGTGCTGCACGGCTGCAAAACAGCAGCTGTTCGAACGGGGGGCGGCTGAACTCGCTGCGCTCAAACAGCAGCCGCCCTTTTCCCATTCTCACAGGCTGTTTTGGCGCCTTATCGCAATGCGGCCTTAACCTTAACGGGCTCCCTTCCTGTGCGTGTGTCATTGCGAGCGGAGTGGAGCGTGGCATGCTTTGATTTTCCGAAAGCAGCTCCGCAAGTGGATGAGATTGCTTCGTCGCGTTGCTCCTCGCAATGACATGAGGGATGTGGGCGGCAAAGCCTCTCTTGAGATGTCATTGCGCGCACCGCTCATGCGGTGCGTGGCAATCTCACAAAATAAACTTATAAAGGTAAGAGATTAGGATGTTAGAGATTTGGAATTTCCAATGACGCTCCGAAGCCCTGCAACGCTTTCCGCGTATGTAAAAAGCCTTCATGTTGTATGGGAAAACCGGGCTGTGGTAAAATGGGGCGTAAAGACAGGGCTTTAGCCCTATTGTGTGTCGCAACTTTTAGCCGTATGTTGCCCGCACCACGGGCAGCGCGAAAAAGCATAAGGAGGAGCCCATGTCTGTTCTGGGCATTGTTGCCGAATACAACCCTCTTCATTCCGGGCATGCGTGGCATATCCGAAAATCGTTGGAGCATACAGGTGCTTCAGCGGCGGTCTGCGTGCTCAGCAGCCAGTTTGTGCAGCGGGGCGAGCCGGGCATTGTCAGTAAGCATGCCCGCACGCGCATGGCGCTCAGTTGCGGCATCGACCTAGTCATTGAGCTGCCTGGAGCATTTTCCTGCGCTTCAGCCGAATATTTTGCTTCAGCCGCAGTGCGGTTGCTGGACAGCCTCGGAGTTGTGGATTACATCAGCTTCGGCAGCGAAGCGGGCGTCCTCGATTGGCTTCAAAAAGCGGCCCATTTTTTGGCAGATGAAAACCCGGATTTCAAGGCAGCGCTTCGAAAAAGCCTCGACGATGGCCTTTCATTTCCCGCCGCAAGGCAGGCCGCCCTCCGGGCTTGTCTGGATGATCAGACCTTCAGGATGGTTTCCAGCCCCAACAACATCCTCGGCATTGAATATCTAAAGGCCATCAGGCGGTTCAACAGCGGGCTCAAACCGGTCACCGTACCCCGAATTGGCCAGGGATACAACGAGAAAACCCTTGGCTCCGGTTTTTCCAGCGCCACCGCCATACGCAATCATATCCGATCGCGTTGGCCCGTACCGGGCAAAGAACATGCCCTTGCAGGATTCTCCGGACAGAACGTTCTGCCGGATGCCGATCTGGATTCATTCTGTGCCATCTTTCCCGATTTGACGGGCAATATGCCGGAAAGCAGCCTAAAGATTCTGGAGGCAGAGTTTAAGGAGGGCCGCGGCCCGGTATTTCCCCAGGATTTCGAAAAAATCCTGCTGTACCGGCTGAGAACGGCTACCGTTCAGGAGCTGCAGGCCCTTCCCTATATGGAGGAAGGTCTCCATAACCGCCTGAAGCAGGCTTCTCTCAGTTGCGCCACGCTGGATGAGGTCCTCAATTACTGCACCACCATCCGTTATCCCCGGGCAAGGATCAGCCGGGCGCTCTGCGCCCTGCTTCTGGGCATGACCGATTCCTTCCTGGCTGAACTGAAAGAAAACGGCTACGCCCAATACATCCGGGTACTCGGTTTCAATGAAAAAGGCAGGAAGCTTTTGGCCGCCGCGAGAAAAAAGGCAACTCTGCCCATCATCACCAAACCTGCAAGCTACAAAAAGCTGGAGAACCCGCTGGCCAGGCGGTTGTTTGAACACGAGATCAGGATAACCGACGTTTACTGTCTGGCATATAAAAAACCGGAATTTAACAGAGGCGGCCTGGAACTCACCACGCCGCCGGTCATGGTATAATGTCATCCCCATTGAAAAAACCATCCCGAAATCATTCCGGGATGGTTTTTTATACGCAGCGCTGTCAAACGCACCGTTCTTTTATCTCAGCCTGGCGCCAAACTGATGCTCAAGGCTCCTGAGGATCCTCTCCATGGATGCGTTGACTTCCTCGTCCTTGAGGGTTCTGTCGGGTGACCTGAAGGTCAGGGCAAAGGCGGTGCTCTTCATGCCTTCAGGCACCTGGCTACCCTTGTATACATCAAACAGCGACACGTCCTCCAGGATATCGCCGGCTGCCTTGCGGATGGCCCTGAGCAGATCGGCCACATAAACCTCATCCTTGACCACAACGGCAATATCGCGGGGTACTGCCGGGTATTTGGGAAGGGGTTTAAACTTCCTTTCCAGGGTTGAAGCCTCGATCAGTACCGCCACTTCAAAGGTTGCGGCATAGGTTCTTTCGGGGCATTCTGTCTTCTCGGCCACCTCCGGATGGATCTCGCCCAGGATACCCGCCTTCTTCAGAGCGCCATCCGGCATCCTGAGGATCAGGCTTGCCGTACGGCCGGGATGGAAGGTAGGATCCTCCCGTTCGGGCCTGAATTCAAAGTCTGTAATGCCCATGGCCCCTAAAAGTTCCTCCACAATACCTTTCAGTTCAAAGAAATCGCAGTCCTCCCCATACATACCCAGGGTCAGCACCGATTTCTGCTCCGGCAGTTCCTGCCCTTCCACCGGATGGTAGACAAAGGCCAGCTCAAACAATCTGGCTGTTTCAATCTTCCTGCTGTAGTTGGTGGCCAGGACCCGCAGCATATCCGGCAGCATGGTGGTGCGCATGATGCTGTAATCCTCACCCAGAGGATTGGAGATGACCACGGCTTTTCTCAGCGGGTGATCCTCCGGCAGGTTGATGCTGTCGAAAACGCGCGGACTGGTGAAGGAGAAGGTATAGGCTTCATTCAAGCCGCATGCGCACATGGTATTCCGGATCACATCCTCCATGCGCTGCTTGTAGCTCTTCTTCCCCCGCATGGATTCCTTGCCTGAAAGGAGGCTGGGCTTAATATTGTTGTAATCATAGAAACGCGCTATCTCCTCGGCCAGATCCGCCACCGACTCGATATCGGAACGGAAAGACGGTATCTTCATCATCATGGAATTGGTGTCCACTTCAAACTCCAGGGCTTTGAAAATCTCCACCATCTTCTCGGCCGGGATGTCGGTTCCCAGAAGACCGTTGATGCGTTCCACATCAAGCCTGATGGTATCCTGCCGCTTCGGAACCCTATTACAGTCGACGATGCCCCGGACCACCTTACCGGCACCCAGAAGTTCTATCAATTCGGCACAGCGGTCAAGTGCCCTGATGGTGTTCTCCGGATCCAATCCCTTTTCAAACCTGATGGAAGCCTCGCTACGGATTCCCAGCTTCTTGCTGGTCAGGCGTATGGATGTGCCGTTGAAATTGGCCGATTCAAGCAGGATCATGCGCGTTTCATCCGTGATCTCGGAATTCTCGCCGCCCATGACACCCGCCACGCCCACGGGTCGCTCGGCGTCCGCAATGACCAGCATGCTCGGATCCAGCTTCCTTTCCTGGCCGTCAAGTGTTTTCAGGACTTCGCCCTCCCTTGCCGTACGCACAATAATCCTGGAACCGGTGATCTTCGAAAAATCAAAGGCATGCATGGGCTGCCCCAGTTCCAGCATAACGTAGTTGGTGATATCCACGATATTGTTGATGGGGCGCATGCCCGCCGCCGCCAGCCTGTGCTGCATCCAGTACGGAGAGGGGCCAACCTTGACGTCGGTCACAATCCTGGCGGAATAACGGGGACAAAGATCGGGATTCTCGATCTCAATGGAAACATGATCGTCGGCATTTCCTCCGGCTTCTTCCTTCACGCGAATTTCGGGTTTCTTCAGCGGAACGCCCAGCGTTACTGCGGATTCCCTGGCCAGTCCATAAATCGAGAGGCAGTCCGGCCTGTTGGAAGTGATTTCAAAGTCTATCACCTTATCCAGGTGCAGCGCTTCCTTAACATCGGTACCGGGCTTTACCTCCTCGGAGAATACGTAAACACCGTATTCAGGGGCATCCGGCAGGTAATCCCTGGTCAGATTCAGTTCCTCCATGGAGCACATCATGCCGTAGGATTCCACACCCCGGAGTTTGGAAACCTTGATCTCGCCTCCCGGAAGCTTTGCGCCCACAAGGGCCACGGGTATCAGGTCACCGACCTTCACATTGGGTGCTCCGGTAACGATTTGAAGTACTTCGGTACCCACATCCACCTTGCAGATCTTGAGCCTGTCCGCGTTGGGATGGGCCTCCATCTCAAGGATCCTGCCAACAACCACCTTGTCGATGTTTTCGCCCATGTCTTCAACGCCCTCAACCTTGGAGCCCGACATGGTCATGGCATGGACATACTCCTTGATTCCAACATTTATATCAACGAAATCTCTCAACCAATTCAATGGCGCCTTCATCACTCATCATCCTTTCCCAGGTTATCTTTCCTGCGCGATATAACGTGTTAAAACTGCCTCAGGAACCGGATATCGTTCTCAAAGAGCAAACGCATGTCGTCGATGCCGAATTTGCCCATGGCGATGCGGTCAACCCCCAGGCCAAAGGCAAAGCCGCTGTAAACATCCGGATCGATTCCGCCTGCGCGCAGCACATTGGGGTGCACCATACCGGCTCCCAGAATCTCGATCCAGCCTTCTCCCTTGCATATTCTGCATCCGGTTCCGCCGCAACCCCAGCAGGAAACGTCCACTTCGGCACTGGGCTCAGTAAAGTTGAAGTGATGGGGCCTCAGCCTTATCCTGGTATTCTCCCCGAATACCCCTTTGGCAAATACCTGGAGATTTCCTATCAGGTCTCCCATGGTGACGCCCTTGTCCACTACCAGACCTTCCACCTGATGGAAGATGGGCGAGTGGGTGGCATCCACGGCATCGGAACGGTAGACACGGCCCGGGCAGATGATGCGGATGGGCGGCTTGTGGTCCTTCATGTACCTGGCCTGCACAGGGGACGTGTGCGTTCTGAGAAGAACGTCTTCCGTGATGTAGAAGGTGTCCTGGGTATCCCTGGCCGGATGGTTCCTGGGCATATTCAAAGCCTCAAAGTTGAAATAGTCCAGCTCAACCTCCGGGCCCTCGGCTATCTCGTATCCCATGCCCAGAAAAATGTCCTTGATCTCATCCAATACGAGGGTGATGGGATGCTTTTTGCCCAGCTTCCTTGCCCTGCCCGGCATGGTCACGTCAAGGGTTTCCTGCCGGATCTTTTCCTCTCTTGCAGCTTTGATCAGCCGCTCCTTAGCCGCAGCAATGCCGGCTTCCAGGGCATTTCTCACCTCATTGGCAAGTTGTCCGATCAAAGGACGCTCCTCCGGCGAGAGGCTGCCCATTCCTTTCAGGATGCTGGTCAGCTCCCCCTTTTTGCCAAGATAGGCTACACGGAAATCCTCTAGTTCACGGAGATCCATAATGGTTTCAAGCTTTTCAAGCGCTTTTTTCTGAATGGCTTCCAATTGCTCCTTCAAGACAAACACCCCAATTAATGATATTTTGGTTGACTGAATCGTCCATTCCACATCCGGGCGTCATACACCCCGATAAAAAATAACTTCGTCCATAGGACGAAGTTGATTCGCGGTACCACCTATGTTCACCCTGGTCTCCATGCCTTGTCAAAGCCCAAAAAGCATTGACCAAAGTGCACTCTGCGCGGTTAACGGACGCACCCGGCCGCTCCTACTTGCCCTCATCAGGAACGTTCAGGCGGCAGCTCCGGAGCGAACTCACTTTTCACGCTTCACCTTGATGCTCTCAGCCTCCGGCATCAATTCTCTGTTGATGAAGGACATGAAAAGCGGGGAAATCCCTTCTCCTTCATTGCTGTTAAACGTTATTATTTATTATACCGTAAAAGGTATTTTTGTAAAGTTCATGCCTGAAAATATACCTCGCATGGATATATTCAGAGCATATTCAGCTCAAAACTTTTCTGAGGCTCCTTTCCCAGCATCCAGGTCAATATTCGCTTGAGGTTGGAATCCCAATAGCTCCATTCATGGGCGCCCGGTCTTTCCTCATAGGTCAGATCCAGTCCGTATTTCAGGGCGGCGGCCCGGAATCGGCGATTGACGCCATAAACAAAATCTTCGGTACCGCAGCACATGTACAGCCTGGGCAATACCACACCGGACATGCTCTTTTTCTTCACCAGCCTGATGAGATTGTAGTCGCTTTTTATATAATCCAGTTTTGAGCCAAAGATCTGTTTGGCCATCTTCTGATAGCCTTCTTCCGTGAAGCTGAACCCCGGCGTCAGATCCAGGATGCCTGAAAGGCTTGCCGCGGCCTTATATTGATCCGGATTGCGGAGAGCGATCATGAAAGCCCCGTAGCCTCCCATGGACAAACCGGCGATGAAGTTATCTTCCCGGGCAGAAGATATGGGCAGCATGGTTCTGACAATGTGGGGTATCTCATAGGATATATAAGTGTAGTAGTCCGGGCCGTACTTCATATCGGCATAAAAACTGCGTCCGGCATTTGGCATGACAACCGCAATGCCGTATTCCAGGGCATAGCGCTCGACGGAGGTGTGCCGGAGCCAGACCGAATGGTCATCAGACAAACCATGAAGCAGGAATAAAACCGGAAATCCCCTTTCCTTAACCTGTTTTTGCTTTTCCCCCTCATAGAGCCCGACCTGAGGCAGGATCACAATCAGGGTCTGGTCCATCTGGATAATCTCGGACTTAAAGTTAATCTGCAATAATGCCATATGATCACCCGTCCATGCGCGACCCCAAAAAATCAAACCCCTATGATCATTATACACATAACTTCCGACGCGCACACCAAAAATTATACAAATACCTCATATTATGTTGATGGAAGCAGCATCTACCCGGAATCCGATGCCGAACGCCGTGTTATAATGAAATCATCAGTATTTGATGCCGATTAAGCATCAACAGGCAAGGTGGGGGATATCGGATGGTAAAAGGATTAAAAGCAATAACCATCATCGCGACCGTGGCAATCATTTTTTGTCTGCTTCTTTATCGCCCATATAACGTTCCCTTCACGGAAAAGCTGGCCGGCGCCGCGACAGCCGATCCTTCCCATGACGCTATTCCATCCGGCCCCATGGAACCTTCTCCGTCCCCCACGCCGGATCCGTCGGTTTTGGAGAAGTCCGCTGAGTATTTTGAAGAAGGCGTCCGCCTGCTGAACCTGAAACAATACGCACAGGCGAAGGATTGCTTCCGGCAGGTCAGCGAGCAGGATACCCTTCACTATGCCAAAGCCAGGGAACTCCTGGCCGAATGCCTGTCGGCGATTAAGGAAAACTGTCTTGAAGCAGCCCGCTCTTCTTTTGAAAAAGCTCATTACAGGGAATGCCTGTTTATCCTTGATGGCGCGCTTCATGATCTTCCCGGCGATCCCGATTTGATGAACCTGGCAAACCAGGCGCAGCAGAAACTGAATAATCCTGTTCTGTATGAGGGACCTGTTTACCATATTTTCTTCCACAGCCTGATCGTCTACCCTGAATTGTGCTTTACGGGAGACGACATGTCGGATGGGTACAACAAATGGATGACCACGGTCAGGGAGTTCAAGGCCATACTGGATCAGCTTTATGACCGCGGCTATATCCTGATCGACATCATGGACATGTTTGCCTGGGATAATACGGGCAAAGTCATCCGCAAGGATCTCTATCTTCCGGAAGGAACCAGGCCGCTTCTTCTTTCGGTCGACAACGTAAGCTATGAGGAATACCGATCGGCGGACGGTTTTGCCAGGCGTCTGGTCCTGGACGAAAGCGGGGAAGTAGCCGCCCTGGTGAAGACCCCAAAGGGAGAGGAAGTCATCACGCGGGACGGGGATGTCATGCCCATCCTGGATGATTATGTGAAACAGCATCCTGATTTCTCCATCGGCAATGCCAAGGGGATCATCGCCCTCAACGGATATGAAGGCATATTGGGATACCGCACCAACCGCTCCAATCCCCATTGGGATCAGGAAAGAGCGAAGGTGCAGCCCATTGTGGAGGCCCTCAAATCAAACGGATGGCGCATAGCCAACCACAGTTGGTCCCATTCCCGCAGCTTTTCGGACAAAAGCATAACCCTGGAAGGCCTCATCAGCGATACGGAAAAATGGGAAAAAGAGGTGGCTTCCATTACCGGAACCACCCCTATCTACATAACGCCCTTCGGCATTGAATTCTCGTCCGATGATCCGAGGATGCGTTACCTGGTCTCCCGGGGATACCATATCTTCTGCAGCGTGGGTAACAGGGCCTATTACCACATTTTCGGAGACTATGTCATGATGGAGCGCATCAACATAGACGGCTATAAGATGAATTATGGACGCAAAGCACTGGAACCGCTCATTGACATTGATGCAGTCTATGATCCGGCACGGCCCCCCATGCAATGAGCCTCGGAGCATGACTGACTGCCGTTGTGCATTGGGGAATCCCGACGTTTTCGCACTATAGCAAAGCCGCAGGCTTTCAGCCTGCGGCTTTTATCTTCGTGAAGTGATGAGTAGGTCTATAAGCCGGGTTCTGTCGAGAATGATCATCTATCCAGGCCATGTATTGCTACATGGCTCCAGCCACCTCTGAGGAACAGGCGGGCCACCTATTGCTCCTCGTCACGGTGTTGCTCCAGGTGGGGTTTGCAGAGCGCCCTTCGTCGCCGTCGGGCCGGTGAGCTCTTACCTCACCTTTCCACCCTTGCTGAGGCGAAAGCGTTTACCGGTTCCGCCAGGAACCGTCCGCGCTTTGCAGCTCTCAGCGGTTTATTTCTGTTGCACTTTCCTTGAAGTCGCCTTCACCGGGTATTACCCGGCACCCTGCCCTGCGGAGCCCGGACTTTCCTCGTGCGCGGCCTTTCGGCACTGCGCCCGCGACCATTCAACCTACTCATCATCACTTATTCTATAATGGACTTGTAATTATATAATATACCCGATTCTTCAGTCAATGGAAGAAACCACCTTGAAAATGTCCGCCCCTTCCCATTCATAAACCTCCAGTTCAGGGAAGGCTTCCCTCAGTATACGGGAAAATCCCCGTACAAAGATGATCTCACTCTGGTAGTGGCCGGTATCCAGGGTATAGACACCCTGGTAATTCAGCACCAACGCATCATGGTATTTCAGATCACCCGTCAGCAGCACATCGGGTTTTACGTACAGCAAATCGTTCATAAAGGAACGATCGAATGAGCCGTTGAGGACGGCTACCCTGGAAACCTGTTTGGGCCGCTCACCCACCTCTCTCATGGTTCTCATGCCCAGCCTGCTACCAAGGATCCCAAGGAATGCTTTAAAATCCAGCGGGGAACGGTAGGAACCCCATCTGCCGATCCCATGCCCGGCGTCCGGGATGCCGACGGGACTGAGCACATGGATTTCGTCCAGTCCAAGTTCGCGGCAGATCAAGTCTCCCATGCCACCCCGGGCTGAATCAAAATTGGTATGGGCACTGTACACCGCGATACCATGGGTGATGGCCGTATACAGGATAGAACCTTCCGGAGATTTCGGGCTGAAAGTCTTCAGAGGTCTGAAAACACAGGGATGATGCGAGATGACAAGGCCGGCTCCCTTCTGCCTGGCGTACGCCAGTACAGCCTCATCCACATCCAGGCAGATCACCGCTCTATCCACCCTCTGCTCTTCGCTTCCGATAATGAGTCCGCTGTTGTCATAGCTTTCCTGAAGATGCAGTGGGGCAACCCCCTCGATCCAGTCCATGATTTCTTTGAGCCTCATGCCATCACCTCTCCGTTCATCTTCCTCTTATCCAGTATAACATGTTATTGCAAGGGTTCCGTGTTTGAAAAAGCAAGCTCGGCTATCACTTCGTCTCCCAGCTCTGATGCCATACAGCGGATGGTCTTCGGCAGGAGCAATTAACCACGCCGACTTTCTATCGGGCACGATATTTCCCCGGGAATGGGAAACGAACAACTATATACCAAACAGGCTGCCGTACAGGGCTTCCATGTCCTTCAGCAGGTTCTCCTCACGGTCAAGGTTTGACCTGGGCGAAGCGGCTTTCCTCAAGCCGTCCACGATTTTCCTTTGTCTGCGTATCCTGTCGCCAAGCCATGCTTCCAGCAGCGGATCCCTGTTTCGCACCAACCCCTCGCCAATAACAGCATATAGGGGTTCTTTCCTGGCCAGGGCACATGCTTCCCGGTCATAGGATACGGCAAGCACTTGGTACAGCTTGTCCCCTTCCTGCGTCAGAGCTTCTTCCATCACCGCAAACCCGTTCTGCCATAGAAAAGGCCTGACCACTTCCTGGGCATGCATCGGCTGAAGGATGATGCGTTTAGCCTTCCGGGCCTTACCGATGTGGGCGTCAAGGAGTTCCGTTATCAACACACCGCCCATTCCCGCCAGAATGATCACATCCGCCTCCTCCGCGGATATGGGTTCCAGGCCGTCCCCCAGCCTGAGTTCCATGGCATCCTGAAGGCGATATGCCTCAAGGGTCTGTTTTGCCCGTTCGAGAGGACCTTTCCTGACATCGGTGGCAATCGCGCGGCGGCAGCGCTTGTTGAGTAAGGCATATGCCGGTACAAGAGCATGATCCGTCCCAATATCACAGAGCGTATCACATGGGGGGATCATGTCATAAATCAGCCTGAGTCGCCCTTTCAGTTCCACATCATTTTCTCCTTTCCGCGCCATTGCACACCGTCAAAACATCCCTGATGTTCATTGCGGACAGCATACATGCCGTTTGTTGCAGCGTTCGCCTCATCGTGCCGCCTCAAATTGAAAGGGAGTATTTGTCATAAAGCATAAAAGCGTGCGTTTGCTTCAAGTTCTCAGGTTACAAAAAAAGGATGACCTTTATGTCATCCTTTCATTCGTGGTGGGCCTTCAGGGACTCGAACCCCGGACCAACCGGTTATGAGCCGGTAGCTCTAACCAACTGAGCTAAAGGCCCAAATGGCTCCTCAAGTAGGACTCGAACCTACGACCCTGCGGTTAACAGCCGCATGCTCTACCAACTGAGCTATTGAGGAACGTCATGCCGTTTAACGGGCAAAATCTATTATACTTAAGAAGTCCTATGCCGGTCAAGTGGTTACACAAATTTTTGCTTCCCATATTCCGGCTGTCATCCTGTCAAGGTAATGGAATTTTTCCGGAGAGCATCACTCGCTCTCCGGTATTGTTCCTTTTTTACTTTCTCGGCAGAAACGTTATTCCACCACAATTTTATGGTAAGATTTCTTGCCCTTGCGGATGATCATCCCGGAATCCTCCAGATCGGATTCGGTAACCACCCTGTCAATGCTGTCCACACGCTCATTGTTCAGGTAGAGTCCGCCCTGCTGAATCAGCCGCCTTCCTTCTCCCTTGGATGGCGTAAGGCCTGTGCGAACCAGCAGATCCAGGATATTGATCCCCTCTTTTAAAGCGGTCCTTTCAATAGTCGCGGTGGGCATATCGTCCGAAGCCATACCCTTGGAGAAGATGGCTTCGGCCGCCCTGTGAACCTTGTCGGCCTCCTCCTTGCCGTGGACCAGTGCGGTAACCTCATAGGCAAGGATCTTTTTGGCTTCGTTGATTTGGGCATCCTTCCATGCGGCCATCTCGTTGATCTGCTTCATGGGCAGGAATGTCAGGAGTTTCAGGCACTTGATGACATCCGCGTCCTGGACATTCCGCCAATACTGGTAGAAATCATAGGGGCTGGTTTTCTGCGGATCGAGCCATATGGCTCCCTTTTCCGTCTTGCCCATCTTCTTTCCTTCACTGGTGGTCAGAAGCTGGAATGTCATCCCGTAGACTTCCTTGCCTTCAACGCGCCGGATCAGGTCGATACCACCCAGGATATTGGACCACTGATCATCGCCGCCAAGCTGCATGATGCAGTTATAGTCCTTGTAGAGTTTTAAAAAGTCATAGCTTTGCATCAGCATGTAATTGAATTCGATGAAGGAAAGTCCTCTTTCCATCCTGCTTTTGAAGCACTCGGCAGCCAGCATCCTGTTTACCGTAAAATGGACGCCGATCTCACGCAGGAAACTAATATAATTCAGGTTCAGCAGCCAGTCCGCATTGTCCACCATAATGGCGCGACCGTTGGTGAAATCCACCAGGTTCTTCATTTGCTCCTTGAAACGATTGCCATTATGCTGGATCTCTTCCCGGGTCATCATTCGCCTCATGTCGGTTTTGCCGGTAGGATCGCCCACCATGGCCGTACCCCCGCCAATAACGGCAATAGGTCTGTGCCCGGCCTTCTGCATATGGGACATGACGATGAGCTGAAGCAGATGGCCTACATGGAGGCTGTCCGCTGTCGGGTCAAACCCTATATAAAAGGTGACGCTTTCCCTTCCCAGCAATTCCCTGATCTTTTCCTGATTTGTGGTTTGCGCAATAAAGCCGCGTTCCATAAGGGTATCAAAAACATTGACTTTTGCGTTGTCCATGCCTTATCTTCCTTTCATAACCCGCATATGTTGCTGTATTGCCCTTCGGTTCGCACCGGCGGCATTAATCTGAAATATATCAGGCAGGTTTCAGGCCGCCCGGGCAGGTAAACTTTATTAAGGATTCTATCAAACTGTAAGAAAAAAAGAAAGACCCCGCCGGGTAACTGAATGATATTGGTACATCAGGCAGGGCAATGGAATTCAATGGAAACCAAAAGAGTATTACAGCCCAGGGTTTTATGCTATAATATTGTAGATAACCAGGAATACTCTCAATATACCGCTTTATTAGGACATATTATCCTAAACTTGCGTCAACAATCTGGAGGAATTTTGAATGGACAGAATAAGCAGGCCAAATACCAGAGGCCTTAAAGATTCTGATGTACCCATTGGAAAGAATACTTATAAAACCAAACAGAAGCCGACGCCATTGTCGATTGTCCTTAAAATTATCCTGAACGTGATCCTTGTTGCCTTCATGCTTGTCATAATGGCCGGGAGCGCCATGGGCGGTATCCTCGCGGGCGGCATTTACGGCCTTATCCGGACAACACCCGTACTTGAACCCAGCATTCTGAAACCCACAGGTCTGAATTCATTTGTCTATGATTCGGAAGGCAATGTCATCGCCGAGCTCAAGAGGGAAGAAAACCGTGTCTGGATAGACTTTGAGGATATTCCCAAAAAGCTCATTGACGCCTACATTGCAGTCGAGGACAAGCGTTTCATGGAGCACAACGGCATCGACCCAAAGCGAATCGGCCGTGCAGTCATTACGTATATCCAGCATTTCTTTAACCCTTCGGTTGAAATTGAAGGCGGTAGCACCATCACCCAGCAGCTTATCAAAAATCTGACCAAGAACCAGGAGGTTACCATCAAACGTAAGATCCAGGAGCAATGGCAGGCTGTTCAACTGGAAAAAGGGCTGACAAAGGAAGAAATCCTGACCTATTACCTGAACAACGTCCCCATGGGCGGTAATTTTATCGGTATTGAGACAGCCGCCAAGGGTTATTTTGGCAAGGACGTGAGAGATCTGTCGCTGGCTGAATGCGCCAGCCTTGCCGGAATCACCAACTGGCCCAGCAAATACATGCCCATTAATGAAGAAAATATCAAGGCAAACCTTGAAAGGACAAAAATGATCCTTGGGCTCATGCTGGAACAGGGAAAAATCACCCAGGCAGAATATGAAGAGGCTATGGCTGAAACGGAGAACATGCACTTCAAATATAACCCTGAGGCGGGCAAGGTGATGCAGACCAGCAATCAGTCCTATTTTGTCGACGAAGCCATCAAGGCCGTAAAGAATGAGCTCATGAAGAAATACCAATATAACGAGCAGGCTGCCCTGGACATCATCTACAACGGCGGTATCCACATCTACACCACGTTGCAGCCCAAGGTGCAGGCCGCGCTGGATGAGGTTTTCACCAACCCCGAATTCTTTGATTATGACAATCCGAGGACCGCTGAACTTCCGCAGGCTGCAATGACAATTATTGAACCGACCACCGGATATGTCAGGGGTCTTTACGGCGGCCGGGGCGAGAAGGAAGGCAGCGTTTTCAACAGGGCTACCCAGGCCGAGCGATCTCCGGGTTCGTCCATCAAACCCATACTGGTCTACGCCCCGGGTATCGAAACGCGCAAGATTACGGCTGCAACGGTTGTGGACGATGTCCCGCAGTACCTGAACAACAAAACGCCCGACAAGATTTGGCCGAAGAATGTTGAGAACAAAAACTATGGCCTTACGTCTGCCCGCGACGGTCTATTCAAATCACGGAACGTCGTGGCGGCTCTGCTACTGAAAGACTATGTGGGTATCGATACGGGCCTGGAATATCTGGCAAAGGTGGGCATTGACAGGAAGGAAGAACAATACCTGTCCATCGCCATGGGCGGATTCAACAGGGGAATGACGACTCTTCAGATGGCCAGTGCCTTCGCGGTATTTGCCAACAAAGGGGTCTATACCGAGCCCATATTCTTTACCGAGGTCAGGGATGCCAATGGCAACGTCATCCTCACTTCGGTTCCCAAGCGGCATCAGGTTTATTCAGAGCAGACCATCTTCATCATGGACAGCATGATGAAGGATGTTGTGACAAGAGGTACGGCTGCGCCCTATGGCATCGTGAAATACACCGAAACTTACACCGATGCAAATGGTAAGGAAAAAGAGCGCACCATCACAATCCCCTCAGCCGGTAAAACGGGTACCAGTGATGAAACCAAGGATAAGTGGTTTGTCGGTTTCACGCCTTATTATGTGGGAGCCACCTGGTTTGGATACGACAAGGCGGTAACCCTGACATCCGAGGAAAATACCGCGGCACTGAAAATATGGAATGCGGTGATGACCAAGATCCACAAGGATATGAAGCTGGAACCGGTGGATTTCTTTACCGAGACACCACCCAATATCGTAACCAGGTCAATCTGCATCGATTCCGGTAAGATCGCCACCGATCTGTGCAAGGCTGATCCAAGGGGTTCCAGGGTCCGTACCGAATACTTTATCCAGGGCACCGAGCCGTCATACAGCGATGTCTGCACAACCCATGTAAAGGCACTGGCCTGCAAGGACGCCAAGGACGCCCAGGGCCGTATGCTTCTGGCCACAGAGTATTGTCCGCCCAGTTCAGTCATCGAACGGGTATACATCAAGCGTCCTGTGCAATACATGCCTCCATTCCCCAACAGCCCGTATCCGGAAGACGTGGTCTACGAGCTGCCTGAAGGCGAATACTGTACCATCCACGGTCCGAGTACAGTGCTCATTCCGCCGGTAACCGAGACCAATCCTTCCACCCCTGCTCCCGAAGTTCCGGGAGATGCATCGGGTATTCAGACTCCGGGAAATGAAGACGTTGTTATCCCTGACCAGGAGAATCCGGGCAACGCCCCGGATGAAGAAGAAGGCTGGTGGTTACCCGAGGATTTCTGGGGAAGGGGCAGGAAAAGAAGATAATGGCCGATTAACGCAGAGCTATTGAAAAAGCGGAGTACTAAACTCCGCTTTTTTATTCGTCCATCCCATTCTCAGGATCAGTATCGGCTTTTTCACTCTTGGGCGGCTTTGGCCCGAAATACTGGTAGTAATAGCATAAAAGCCCGCCATTGAACAGCTTCCTGTTCTTGTCGGCCTTTCTGCCGAAGAACCGTTCAAACTGGGGATCCGCATTGAGGATATAAAACGACCAGGTATCCAGCCGTTTGAACACTTCACCCATGGTTTTATAAAGCCTGGCGTTTTCCTTTTTCTCGCCGATTCTCTCCCCATAGGGCGGATTGGTCACGATAAAACCATATTTATATTTTGATGACAGATCGGCCACATCCCTGACCTGCAGATGGAGGCTGTCCTGCACGCCGGCCTGACGAGCATGGTACTGGGCAATGCTGATGGCCTCGCGGCTAATATCATATCCCTGGATGATCCGCTCGCCATCCGGAGGCTTTATCAGACTTCTGGCTTCGTCCAGTGCGCGGTACCAGACGGTCTTGGGTATTACAGGCCATGACTGGCTGTCAAAATCCCGTTCCAGACCCGGTGCGATGTTGCGGGCTATCATAGCCGCTTCGATGGGAATGGTTCCTGAGCCACAGAACGGATCAATCAGCGGCCTTCCGGGCGACCAGCGGCTGATCATGAGCAGGGCTGCCGCCAGGCTTTCCTTCATGGGCGCCGTGTAGGCAAGTGTACGGTATCCGCGTTTGTGCAGGCTATCCCCACTGGTATCAATGGCCAGGGTGACCACATCGTTGAGCAGATTGAACTCTATCCTGAACCTGGGACCTGTCTCCGGAAAGATCTCCAGGCCATAAACCTTTTTCAGCCTCTCAACCACGGCCTTTTTGATGATGGCCTGGCAGTCGGAAATGCTCATGAGGGTCGATTTGACGCAATTCCCGGTTACAGGAAACCGGGCGTCTTTGGGAAGCCATTCCTCCCAGGGGAGGGCCTTTGTCCCTTCGAAAAGCGCTTCAAATGTCGTTGCTTCGAATCTGCCGACGAGGATAAAAACGCGTCCGGCACTGCGGAGCCAGATATTGGCGCGGCAAATGGCTTCGTAATTCCCTGTAAAAAAAATCCTGCCGTTGTCGGTATGGGTATCCTGGTAGCCCAGACGTTTCAGTTCCCGGGCTACCACGGATTCCACTCCGAACGCGGCTGTTGCGAATAACTTTAACTGCTGCATATTTCAACCTTTCTTGCTCGGCACACAACGATTCAAATGCTGATGATCTTATTATTTCAAAAAGCCATTCAATTATTGAAAGCATGAGCCTCCCAAGAATTCCCGCAGGATGGAGTTGGGCGGGATATCGTCGGCGGGTATCTGCAGAAAATAGCTTAAAAATTCAATCAGGCGTCTGGCCTCCGAATACTGTGGCATATCCCGGGTAATGGCGTTGAGCAGCGGGAGTGCATAGCCCTTTAGGACCAGCAATTCATAAATGAGGGATGAATTGAACATTACATCGGCCTCCTGCTGGAACGGGAAGATGTTCCGCTCTTCCCCACGCCTTACGGCAGGCCACATGTCTATGGTCTCGGGCGCCGTGGTGCCCCTGAAAAGGTTATCCCGGACAATGCGCCTCAGCAGCCGCAGGTCGGTGGTGGGTATGCGGTTGTGCTGGTCTATCCGCATGGATGTGATAGCGCTGACATAGATCTTGAATTTGTCGGCATCATCAATATCGCTTGTCAGCCTGGGATTCAGCGCATGGATACCTTCAATGATTACAACGCAGCCATCTTCCAGCTTCATTCTCCGGCCGTTGAACTCCCGCTGACCCGTAACGAAGTTAAAGGTAGGCACATCGATCTCCTCGCCCTTCAGGAGCGCATTCATACTCTTATTGAAGAATTCCAGGTCAACCGTCTCCAATGCTTCATAATCGGGTTTTCCATCCTCGTCCAGAGGAGTCCGGGTCTTGTCTACAAAATAGTCATCCACCGATATGTTCAACGGTCTCAAACCGTTCACCCTGAGCTGTATGCCCAGACGTCTGGCAAAGGTTGTTTTCCCTGAGGATGACGGACCGGCAATCAGGATGATCCTTTTTTTCTGCTGGAGGATCATATCGGCGATTTGCGCGATCTTCTTCTCGTGGAGCGCTTCGGAAATCAGGATAAATTCGTGTATCCTGCCCTTCTTGACCACCTCGTTCAGTCGGCCCACATCCTCAACGCCCAAGATCTTAATCCAGTTGGTATATTCGGTAAATACATCGAAAAGCTGCTTTGGCAGCGTGACGTCAGGAAGCCGTGTGGGGTTCTCCTTTTTCGGGACAATCAACACAATCCCGTCGTTCTCAGCCGCAAGTCCAAAGAGTTTCAAGTACCCGGTGCTGGGCACCATATAGCCGTAGAAGTAATCCTCTATGTCGTCAAAGGTGTACATGGAAACATAATCCTTTTCGCGGAACTCAAGGGCGCGGTAGCGATCCTCCCTGCCCTTGTTCAGGAAGATCCTGCGGGCTTCATCAATGGGTACCACCCGCTTGACGAACTTGTGGTCTTGCTCGACCAGCTCCCGCATGCGTTTCTCAAGGCGCTCCACATCCTCAGGGGTAACCTTGTAATCCACAATTTCAAAGAACACGCCCCTCCTTACGGAATGTCTCACCTGGAGTTCCTTATCCGGAAAAAGATCATGAACAGCCTTAATCAGCAGGAACTTAAGGCTCCTCTGATAGATTCGGATGCCGTCGTCGCTGCTTAAGTCCACGGTGGTAATGTCCGATTCCTGTTCGATGGGAAAGGTCAGTTCCCGGATTTCATTATTGACCACTGCCGCTACAATCTGAGACCCCATTTTTCCTTTGAGATCCCGAACCAGTTCTTCAATCCTGGTTCCCTTGGCGACCTCCATCTCCTGCCCGTTCAATCGGATCCTGATTCCTTGGTTTGACATATCCCACTCTCCTCGTTACATATTGGCTTAGCCATGAACGGATTACATCCGGATTACTCAACCTCTTCTTATTATATTACCCTTACAAGGCGCTGCCAGTCAAAACCATGGCTGATTATTTTCTCACAGGGCATCCTCTTCTCCCTCACACATCATTCAGCCTGTACATAATATAAAGAAGGAACAAGCCCGGAGGTACCGGCAACAATGGAAAAACTTGATTTAGCCACTGTCTATACCGGTAACAGCTGCACCGGTGAAGCCATTATCATTCCGGCCATGCCCGTCAATCCCGAATACGCAACGGCCTATGTCCGGTATCAAACCTATGGTAAAACCTTCACGCCAGAGGAAGGCCTCAAGCAGGGCACCATCTTTCCGGAACTGATGGATTTCTGGGTCAACTGATAATGGAGGTGAACAGGTATGGATGGCAAGAATGAACTCCTGGAACAGATACGAGCAACGGATTTTGCCCTGATCGAGCTCAACCTGTTTCTGGATACGCACCCGTCGGACGAAAATGCGCTGAAAGATTTCAGGATGCTTGCTGAAACCCGGGAAAAACTCTACAAACAATTCACCCAGAAATATGGTCCGTTACAAGCGGCTGACGGGGCCACAAGCGACTGCTGGCTTTGGATCAACGATCCGTGGCCATGGGACCAGATGAAGTGGGAAGAACTGAAAGGAGGTATGGCAAATGTGGGTTTACGACAAGAAAACCGAGTATCCGATCAATATTAAGAAGTCTGACCCAAGAATGGCCAAACTGATTCTGACGCAATACGGCGGTCCCAACGGCGAGTTGGCCGCATCCCTTCGTTACCTGAGCCAGCGTTACGCAATGCCGAATAAGGAATCCAAGGCGATACTGACGGACATCGGCACAGAAGAACTTGCTCACTTTGAAATGATCGGCACCATGATCACCCAGCTTGTGAAGGACGTTCCTCCCAAGGAACTTGAAAGGATGGGATTTGGCTCAATTTACGCCATACATGGCAAAGGCGTCTATCCTTCCGACTCCAACGGCGTTCCGTTCACAGCCGCTTACATTGAATCCATGAGCGATCCCATCACAAATCTGAACGAAGACCTGGCAGCCGAACAGAAGGCGCGTTCCACCTACGAATTCCTGATCAATATGGCCGACGATCCCGATGTCATCGAACCGCTGCGCTTCCTGAGGGAACGGGAAGTGGTTCACTACCAGCGGTTCGGAGAGGCCCTTCGTATCGTTCAGGAAGCCATGCGCCGGAAGAAGATGTACTACAAGCCCAACAATCTGGCTGGTCTTGCCGCCAATCCCGATATGAAGGATATTTCCGAAAACGCGAATATCCCAAACCCGATTAACCCCAATCCCATCTCTCCGCTGAACATACATAATATACCCGGGCCCATTTTACCTGACACCAAGCAGGACAACAAAAAGAAGCAATAGCAGCAGGCGGTAGGTAATGAAGCAGACCTGAAAAAGGCCTGCTTTTTTGTTTGCCTTAGCGTATGTCGCCGGTCAATATCATTGTAAACCGGAACGAAAACTCGGCAGTTGGAAAAGAATATCGCTCCTTAGTATCAACCGCCGGAATCATTTTGATCTATAATGATACCAGAAATTAAGACAGACAAAACGGCCAAAATAAGTTAGTATGGAACTATGGAAAAGAGAAGAAATTTTACACCGGAAGAAAAAGCAAAAATAGTGA